>Ga0315339_1000330_pt1 | contig 65925 bp, 49 predicted proteins | sample ASW17metaG_FD_204514 | JGI IMG/M metagenome (GOLD analysis project Ga0315339, IMG submission 204514) | Ammonia-oxidizing marine archaeal communities from Pacific Ocean, United States - ASW #17 | ecosystem: Environmental > Aquatic > Marine > Oceanic | place: USA: California | collected 2016-12-05 | reverse complement strand
CCGGATCTCCTGTTGTTACTGACTGACTCAATGGCTGCGTCGTGATCTCAGGGGCGGGAACTGCTGGTGGTGCAGGGGTCGTTGGAGTCGCAGTCGTACCTGTACCAGGTGCTCCAATCGGCGTGAATCCAAAATCATCGATGACGTTATGCAGAACGTTCCCCTGATATGAAGTTGCCGGACCATTGGTGTATTCGATTTTTCCAATCCCTTCAGGGGAACCTAAGTCTGCGGCAACGAATGAAAAGAAAGTGAATGGTTCGGAAAATTCATGACTGATACTCAGTGGAATATCTGTTGTCGAGGTGAGGAGGTTGTCGTTTGTATCATAAACCAGTATTTCACCATCATCTGGAACAAATACTGCGGCGTAGAATTCTACCTTGGCGGCTGGCGTTTCGAAAGTAATTGTTCCTAATCCAGTACCTCCGAATGATATGTCTTCTACTCTCCATGATCCTAAAGGATCCTGGTCTTGAGTCCCATCTAAGGTGGGCAGGGTGTGATTAAATTGAGAGAACCCTCCATTGCCCGAGGCAATACCACCGGAAAAGTTGGCAGTAAAAGGAGATACTCCTAAATCGAAATTTACACGGTTAGCAAATATGGGGTTCTGGGTAAATACCTGAAAGTCCTCGAAGACAAAATTATTGGGTGGTCCAACGACATAGCTGAACCCGAGGTCATCAAGTGAAAATTGTCCAGACACATTCACAATTTTTAACTCCCTGATTCCGCCTGTAAAATTAAGATCTGATAAATCATTTATATCGCCACTGAAGGCGACAAAACTTTGTAACTGGGGGTTTGCCCCAGGGCTGATATTCGTTGGCAATCCTTCGACAACGCCTTGTTCAGCTAATTCAAGCTTATTTCTATCTCTTAGTTCGATACGTCCGCCGCCATTAGTATCAGCTGCATAGAATTGGAGGTTTTGAACTCCTCTTTCAAAGAAGATGGTTCCCTCTTGACCAGGCCCCAACATCAATGCCTTTGATCCAGAATGATAGAGCGCGGGGTTCTCTACGGATTGGAGGGTGAAACCTATTGCCGTAATATTATTAGGTGGTTGGCCGATATATAATGTCCCTTCACCGTCGACATTTTCAAAATCATAAAAGGTACCAAGTTTTTCTGGAACAGCATAAAGGATCGGTGAAAGAGATAAAAGAAGCAGTGTAATTAAGTGAGATTTATTTATAGGCATAGGTTTTTCCTGTTAGATAAGTTTCTCTAATAAAAGTAGTAGAGCCGCCTAGCACTAAAAATGCTATATTGAGAGAAAATATTTCGTCAATATCTAAAACATTTTACAATCAAGCGATATAATCGCTTAAAATCTCACGAAAGAAAAAAGAGATTGAGAGATTACTAGCTACATTCAAAATGCTTAAAACAGAAACGATATTATTTGCCGAGGATCTTGCGGCGACTGCCACACCATCGATCACGATGGTTGCGAAACAAGTTGAGTAAAGTGCATTCAAAACCGATATCATACCCCACGATTGATTTTTCATCATGGGCCGATACACCGGCAGTTAAAAGAATAAAAATTAAGGTGGTATTTATCTAGCACTAGGTATTCTTCATTTGATTTATTTGAATTTTCAATGAGGAAAAATATGAATCAAATAAAAAAAACCTAATTGGTGTAATAAGGTTTAATCGAATTTAGAAAATGAGACAAGTAGATGATATATAATTCCTTTTTATTTTTAATTTTTAATATTTCCTTGGCGCTTGACTTGAGAGCGGGACAGTAGGCAAACTTTGATTTATGCAGTTGGGGCGTGAGCGTGAGTTTATTCTTTTTGGCTTGTCGGGGAATGATAGATCATGGCGCGGGGTGGGGTTGCTTGCCATTGTATTAATTGGCACTTTAATTATCGCTGCGATTGTCAGTCCCTGGATCTACTGGGGAGTATTAGCTTGGGCTAAGGCAGCACCCAATGAATTGAACCTCTACCTCGCGGAGAAAGATTTCCCCCGTTATTATGACCGCTTGCGGTGGCTGTCTGTTATCCTTATCTTACCCTGGCTTCTAAAACGGTGCGGGCTGCTCTCCTTTGCCTCTCTGGGGTATGCTTCTTCTCGTTGCGGATGGCAATCAGCCGGGAACTGGTTTGGGGTGGGTCTGGCGATGCTCGCCCTTGTCGCGCTGGTTCAGAATTTTACGGTTGGATTAAATATAAAATTATCGCTTATCTCAGGTGAGTTTATTACCGTATTAATGATTGGGCTTATGAGTGGGTTATTAGTTGCATTCGTCGAAGAAACAGTCTTTCGCGGTGTCGTCTTTAGAATGTTTTATACGGCTATAAATCCCATTGTTGCCATTATCGTCAGTGCTTTATTGTTCGCTGCATTACATTTCAAAAAAACACCCGGCAGTATAGGGATCGATGACACGGTATCTCTGGGTAGCGGCTTTTACGTTGGGTTTTGGGTAATGCTTAGCGTATTCTCGACCTTCGAGATATTTAAATTTATCAATCTCTTTTTTGCCGGTATAATGTTAAACTTCCTGTTCTTAAAATCCCGATCATTATTACCCTGTATCGGTTTGCATGCGGGATGGGTTTGCTTCCGTGCAGTTTATCGTAAAACTGTTGAAACAAATAATGATGCACCAGTTTTTATCTGGGGTAGCGAAACGGTTATCGACGGTGTATTCCCTGTCTTTATTATGGGTATATTTGTCCTGGCCTTAGGATACCGCTATTATCATGAATCCCCTCGTGCCGAAAGTAGATCAATAGTCTGATCGCTGATGTGGAGCGTTCGATAGGATAAAAAGATGAAACAAAACAAGCCCAATATTCTCATCATTATGATAGACTAGCACAGGTCGGACTATGTCTCGTGTCTCAGTTCCAGTCCTGTTCCCACCCCCAATATTGACGAAATTGTACAAAAAGGGTGCTATTCACAAATGCCTATTGCCCTATCCAGCCTGTGTTGCTTCCCGAATGTCATTCCTAACCTGACAATATGCGCATACGATGGGTGCAATCACAAACAAGGACTATCTAGACTGGCGTTACCAAACGATGGCGCATTATTTCAATGACCAGGGCTACATGACTGGCCTGATCGGCAAGATGCATTTTGGTCCAGCCCACAACTACGGGGTCGAGTATTACATGAGTGGTAAATGACCGGCTTATGTCTCTCGGCCAAAAGGTGCGGTATTACGCTGATGAAATTGCAAGCTATCCACTTAATGCTTGCTGCACCGGGCTTCGCCGTGCAGGTTATGAGCAGCTAGACCTTTTGACGCTGATGCACAGTCAATAGAATAGGCTGATGGATCATCCCACCTGTACGTAATTATAGTTTTGCACCAATCAATTTAAAGGAGCTCTTTTTACTCTTCAAATTAAGCGGATTAATTTCAATATACTATTACTATGGCCTTTTTCAGCAAACCGAAATACTCGACTGTCGTTGTAAAAAATAAAAAGGATATACCTGAGAATCTGTATACTTCATGTCCTCTCTCGGGAGAAATAGTATACAATAAAGAACTGGAGAAAAATCTAATGGTCGTCCCAAAAAGCGGATACCATTTCCCACTTAAGGCTCACAAGCGAATTGAAACGATTGTCGATGAAGACACCTTTCAAGAGTACGACAGTGAGATGACTTCAGTCGATGTACTTAATTTTGAGGGGTACAAAGATAAGCTGGTGAAAGACCAGAAAAAGTCTGGGATGTTTGAGGCAGTAGTGAGTGGTATTGGTAAAATCGGTGAGATAACGACATCGCTCGGAGTGATGGATTTTCGTTTTCAAGGAGCGAGCATGGGATCTGTGGTTGGTGAAAAGATTACTCGTACTATTGAGCGGGCGGTAGAGATGAAATGCCCGCTCGTCATTTTAGCGGCGTCAGGAGGCGCGCGCATGCAAGAAGGCATACTCAGTTTAATGCAAATGGCTAAGACAAGTGCGGCGTTGGCGAAATTAAACGAATCCAGAATGCCCTATATTTCAATTCTTACGAATCCTACCTACGGTGGGGTTTCTGCCAGTTTTGCCACCCTTGGGGACGTCATCCTTGCGGAACCGCGTGCCCTGATCGGTTTTGCCGGTCAAAGGGTGATTAAGGAAGGGACGAAAGAAGAATTACCTGATAAATTTCAGACCGCAGAGTTTCTGCTAGAACATGGTCTCCTCGATCAAATTGTACCGCGCAATGAAATTCGCGACCGGCTTATTTCACTGCTTCATGCCTTTTATTTAGGTAAAGAATCAGTTAAGGAGAGAAATAATTAATTGAAGTATTTTTTGGCCGCCGCTTAACTCACTCACCTAAGGTGAGGAATGCCGACTACATATTTCAGTAATTACCCCGAAGTCAAAGAGTATCTCTACGGTCTGAGGTGCCGTGGTGCTAAATACGGTATCGAGCGGATGCAACGCTTTGCAGAAGCTCTGGGTCACCCCGAGCGGAAGTTTCCCATCATTCATGTTGCGGGGACTAATGGCAAGGGTTCTACCTGTGCGATGCTGGAATCTATTTATCGACAGGGGGGATTAAAAACCGGTCTCTTTACTTCTCCTCATCTCGTATTTCAGGGTGAACGCATCCAGGTAAATCGGCAGATTCTTAATCACGATTTGATTCTGCAATACACGAATGAATTAAAGGAAACAGCAGACACCCTGGCAAAAAAAGATGACGATGGTCATCCCACATTTTTTGAGTTTATGACGGCAATGGCGTTCCTTCATTTTCAAAGGGAATCTGTTGACATCGGCATTTTTGAAACAGGTTTAGGTGGCCGACTTGATTCAACTAATGTCGTCATTCCTGAGATTGCGGTGATTACTTCGATCAGTCTCGATCATGTTAATATACTGGGGGATACGGTCAAAAAAATCGCGATGGAAAAAGGAGGGATTATTAAGGATAAGAAACCCGTGGTGCTCGGAAAGCTACCCCGTGAAGCGGAAAAAGTTATTCGTGAAATTGCCGAAGCGCGAAGCGCCCCCCTATACAGTATTCGTGAACGCTTTAACAATGGGACAGAAGATTATCCACAGACAAATCTTTACGGTGTATATCAGCGTTATAATGCGGCGACTGCGAGACTCGTTTATGATCTACTATGTGAGAAATTTCCCCTCTCTGATGATCATGTCGAAGCGGGTCTGCAGACTGTCAAGTGGCCTGGCCGTTGGGAGGAGTATTCGATTGATTCAAAAACATTAATACTCGATTCATCTCATAATCCCGAGGGAGCTGAAATGCTTGCGAGAAATTTAGAAAAACTGGTTCATAGGACAGGATGTAAGCCGGTTGTCCTAGCCGGTACGCTGGGAGAATTTCGTGCGGAAGTGCTCATGCCGGTAGTCGCTCGTTACGCGAGAGAGATTATTCTCCTCAGACCCAATCAACCCCGCGCCTGTACCTTTGAGATACTGGAAAAATATATACCAAAAGATTACGAGGGTGAGATCCGGCACGCGGAAGTAAAAGATATTTTCCCTTTTCCCGGATTCTGTAGCGTAGGAGAGAAAGGAGATACATTAGTGGCAACGGGAACAATCTATCTCATCGGGGGGATCTTAGAAGCGCTTACCTATGATTTGCCAGTTGAAGAGCAAAGTCTTCAGGATTTAATCTGAATAGGAATCGGTGATCAGCTGCCGTCACTTCGCTATGGCGTACCGAGGTGAACAGTGTTTTTGGAATAGGGTGTTGAAGAGGCCCAAAGCGTAGCTACCGTGGAATTAATTATTATTTCAAACGGCTACGACGGAGCGCGGCTCTCCAGAAATTAAAAAAAGGGAGGGCCACGCGCCGTCGTAGATTCTGAGAACATTAAGTTGATAAACAAAATTTTCAGAAGACGCAGACATTGACGAAGACGAAGAGATGCTCAACACCCTCCAAATCAGCTACCCGCGAGGGCGAGAAGCTTTTCTGTCTGGGGCACATCGCGGATAATTTGAGAGGGGTCTGGCCCGACACCGATATAACGCAGGTTGGGAAGTGTTTTGGGGCGTTTGCCATCACGGTAAGCGACATCGATAATAGCTTTCATGAGGACAGCGATATAACGCTGCGCGTTATCGGGAAGGTCTTCGAAATTTCTTACTGCAGAAATATCTTCTTCCCAACCGGGAAGCTGAACATAGACGGGTTGAAGTAGACGGCGTTCAGCGTCGTCGCGGGGCATTTGATAATACAGTTTACCCTCTGCATCGCGGTAAGCGGTACATATAAGCAGCTCTCCGCCCTGCCATTGTCCACTGTAACTGAGCGCATCGAGTTTATTAATCATCAGGTCCTGATAACCACCGTAACGCAGGGCTCCTCCTTTTTCCACGGTGTCACACCAACCGACCATGCGTTGTCTACCGGTAGACGTACCAAACTCCAATGCTTTCAGTTTTACTGCCAGCGGGTGCTCATCAGGAAATTGAGTAAGGAAGACATGGGTTCCGACTTTTGTGTCGTAGGCTTTACAAACACCGATCGTGTGAAGGGGTTGCAGAGGGATGCCCGCCGATTGAAAAAATTCTGGGGTGAAAGTGTGAGAGGCTGTAACATTTGGGGGGAACCCGTGGCGCTTGTCCAACCAGTATGATTGGCCGAATTCACCAATGATAAACCGATCATTATTTAATTCACGGAGAACGGTTTCACGGACATCACCAATGTTATTTTTGAAAGTCAAACCCGCCTCCCAATAGGCATCGATAATGGCGTCGTTATCGAGGGTGAAAAGTGAGGGCCCCATAAATCTGTGGAAATCAAACTCATCTTTTTTGAAAATATTTGCTTCAAGACTACTTGCGTTAGCCCGTGTTTCAGCATCGGTAAGAACATCAAAAAAATTGTTCCAATTTTCAGGGCTAACCTGGCAGACATGCTGTATCGTGAGAAGTACACGATTAATGCGTTGTATCAGCTTTTGCACGAAGGTATCTTTACTGCCCTTGAAATCACAGTAATAGATTTGTCTTTGACCCACTTCATCGCTGAATGCTGGGGAAATACCACGCCCGGTGGATCCACGCGGTTCCTCATTCAGTATATTAGCCCGATAGTCCTCCCAGGCAAGGTCAAGTAAGCGATGGCTGAGATCACTAACCTGGGTACGTTCATCGATTAACAATCTAGTTAGGATATTATACCCCTGTTTTTCAAGGGGAGTAATTTCCCATTTAAACTTTCGTGGATCGGCTACTACACCACTGCCAATAGCTAAACAGGGTACATCGGCATTAATAACTGCTGCGGGCAGAAGATTTAATTTCAGGCCGCCAGCGGTGTGACCGGAATTAGCACCACCGTTTACTTTCATCACCGCCCCGACACTATTACTAACCCCTTTAGCCTGGTGCAGCTCATCGATAACTTCGCCTATGAGTCTACCTTTACCCTCATCGCCCATGCTGATTCCAACATCGGCGATTATTCTACTCGTAAAAGGTAAGAGAGCCATGGGTGCCCTAATTATACAGAGTTATAGTTCACAGAAGGCTGTGTATTTGACACAAAAGGGCAGAGTTTGCCTTTTGTAAAATAGATTGCAATGCAAAAGCATGAAAAGCCTATTTTTTCTTATTCTCACTATTTAACAGATAAAAATCTGTTATTAGATTGAAGTGTCCGGGGTGATTAGATTATGATTTCAGCTCTTTACCCAATGAATAGATAAGTATGAGAACAACTTTATTCATAGTCAAAATTTCACTTTGCCTGTTCGGTTGCTCGACCACGATGCAATGTGGAATTTAAAAGCAGTGAAGTAGCTGAAGCATTCATTGATACTAATAAGGGTGAGATCCGTATTTATTTACAGGATGGGAAAATATTAAAAGGGCCCTATAGCACAACAACCAACCCCCGTTTCAGCATCGGCACAGGGATAGGCGGGTATGGGGGGAATCGCGTCTACCCTTCAGTGAGTCTCGATCTAGGGGCAAAGCTCTATACGCTGCTCTCAAGTCAGGATACTTCTTCAACCTAAGTGATGGAAATTATCGCCTAACATCGTCTGATTGCGCAACCAGTTGATAAATAAATCGGGCCACATATGAGCATTGCCCTCATTGAGAGCCAGGCCAAAACCATGACCGCCCCTGGCAAAAATATGCAATTCAGCTGATACGCCTACCGCGCGTAAAGCTTGGAAATAATCAACACTGATATTCACAGGAGCAGCGGTATCGTCATTCGCGTGGACGATAAAAGTTGGGGGCATATCGGGTGTCACTTTAGATTTATCATTTCCATAAATGAGACACATAAAATCAGGTCTGCTCGAATACTGATCAATGGGACCATCACTATTAGATTCCTTATCGTCTAAGAGTGCTGACGCGATATGTCCGCCGGCAGAAAATCCCATGAAACCTATTCGGTCAGGATCTATTTTCCACTCTTCCGCTCGACTTCTCACTAAACTCAATGCCCGCCGACCATCCTGAAAGGCAACAGATCGTTCATGGGGGGATGTGCGATAAGCGAGAACAAAAGCGGTCAGCCCGTGCGCCGCCAACCACTTTGCAATCTCGTGTCCCTCTTTATCAATACCCAAATAATTAAAGCCACCGCCGGGGCATACGATTACGGCTGATCCAGTGTTAATATTTTCTGGGGGTAAATAAAGGGTCAATGCAGGTTCAGAAACGTTATGTATTGCCCGATCAAGGTTTGTTTCGCTTCGATGAACGATTTCTTCTTTTTTCCCACCCACAATCGTTCCCGGGGCGCTTTCGGGCCATAAGGGTATAGTTTGCGGTTCAATCTCTATGATTGTACTCATTATAATTTAATAATATTAGCTTTATTGATGAATAATGAGTCAACAGTTATTCCAAAAGTTGCGGTCTAAATTATACATGCAGCTTTTAAACAGGCATACTTTTGTTGCTTTACTCATCCATAGCTTAAACTAGAATCTGGATACAGTTATATTATGTCTGAGCCGCCTCAAATTGAACCCAGTGAACCACGCTCTGCCCGATTATGGGAAGCGCTAATACCCGTCGTTTTTCTCGTCGTTTTTCTCAGCTATTATATCATTGAGCTAAAAGGTGAGAATCCGCATTTACCGCTGATCGGGGGCACGATTATAGCTGGAGCGATGGCTTGGCGGCTGGGTTATAAATGGGGAACGATCCAAGACGGAATCATCGGGGGAATTATGATTTCAATGCAAGCGATCCTCATCCTGATGCTTATTGGGATGCTGATCAGTACCTGGATCGCAAGTGGCATCGTGCCGTCGATGATTTTCTATGGTCTAGAATTACTCTCACCCACTTACTTTTTCTTTGCGGCGTGCATCCTCTGTGCGGTGGTTTCGCTCGCCACCGGCAGTTCCTGGACAACGGCGGGTACTGTTGGTGTAGCGCTGATCGGGATAAGTGATGGATTAGGTTTACACTTACCGATTACAGTTGGGGCTATTATCTCGGGTGCCTATTTTGGCGATAAAATGTCCCCTCTGTCCGACAGCACGAATCTCGCCGCCGCCGTGGGGAACACGGAATTATTCGAGCACATCCAGCACATGATTTATACTACCCTGCCGGCATTAATAATCGCGCTCATCCTCTATCTGGTAATTGGCTTAAATCTCAATGTGGAACAAGTAAAGCAATCCGACGTGCTCGTTATTATGGGAACCCTGGAAGAAAAATTTACCATTCACTGGCTGCTTCTCACACCTGTCCTGCTCGTGGTCTTTATTGTTTATTTACGTATCGCAGCCATCCCCGCTCTGCTCAGCGGTATACTCCTGGGAGGTTTGGTCGCTATGACCGTACAAAACGTCTCATTTGGTAAAATCCTGGAAATTACGTACTCCGGTTACAGTGGACAAACCGAAGTTAAATCGGTCGACGATTTACTCAACCGTGGGGGCCTTCAAAGTATGATGTGGACGGTGTCACTCATCATTTGTGCCTTATCATTTGGCGGCGTGATGGAAAAGTCCGGGATGTTGAAAGTAATAGCATTAATGATATTAAAAAAGGCGCAGTCGACCGGGTCTCTTGTTGTCGCGACAGTGGCCACCTGCATTGGAGCGAATATTGTCGCAGCCGATCAGTACTTGGCGCTCATTTTACCGGGGCGAATGTATCAATCAGCTTATGCCGAAGCCGAACTTGCCTCCAAAAATCTTTCACGCGTTCTCGAAGACAGTGGTACACTCACCTCACCTCTGATACCGTGGAATACTTGTGGTGCTACAATGATCGCAACGTTGGGCGTGATGCCTTGGGTCTATGTGCCTTATTGCTTTTTAAATCTGATCACACCCATTGTCTCGATCATCTATGGTTTTACGGGAATCACGATGACCAAAGCGAAGGACCATACGACTGAGACGTCGGCATAAGCATAGCCAAATGCAGTCGCACTGCTCGTCACAGTCCGACCTGTAGTCCATAGTACTCTCGCGACGCGACTGCCGGTCAACTGATCTTTCTCTTCATTTGCTCCAAAAGGAGCAAGGACAGGTAGCCAGAGGTGAAGCAAAGCGAAACCTCTGGATAGTAGATCTTAATACAACCGCCCTGAAAGGTCGGAGGTAAAATACCTAATGCAATCAGGAACTTTTAAATCCTTTTCCAGAGGTTACAACCCCTGGAAAATAACCTTTGCTAGTTTGGGGCTATTTGAATTTATCCGATTCCGATTCGCTCAATCGGTTATATTGTCTCAATAATTCAAGCAATCGGTCATGAGGAAGCGCATAAATAGTATTACCATTAATTCCAGACATCGTTTCGGCTGCGAGCATCGCATTGATAATAGCTTCTTCTGTCGCTTGAATGGTCGCCTCGAAAATGGGATTTATATATTTATTTTTTAAAAAAGGAGCGCTCATCGTCCGCTTCGTATCTTCACGATTAATACTCGCGGTGGTTAAGGCAATAAAAATGTCCCCTGATGAATTTGACGAAATACTACCTGTTCGAGCGACACCTAAAGTTACCCGTTTAGCAACCCTTTTAAGCTGATAAGGAAGTAGGGGTGCATCCGTCGCGACGACGACAATAATAGAACCGTCTTTATCTTTTCGTTTGTGTATTTCCGGCATGAGGTCGTCAATTGAATTACCGACAGGTACACCACTGATGACAAGCTGAGAGCGATAACCAAAATTTGCCTGGACGAAAACTCCTACCGTGTAACCTCCCTCATCTTCGGGTAGGAGACGAGAGGAAGTTCCGCTTCCAGCTTTAAACTGGAAGGCCACCATCCCTGTCCCGCCGCCAATATTGCCTTCTTCTAATGGACCTGATTTTGCAGTATTCAATGCCTGGAATGCATGTTTCTGCTTAACGTGAAAGCCATTTATATCATTAAGGCGGCCATCCCAGGTTTCGGCTACCACAGGCAGGCTGACAGGATACCCACTCGAATTAGCAGTGAGTGACCAGGCGACGACGGCATCAACAACTGTTCCGACACTGTGCGTATTGGTTATCATGATCGGACCTTCGAGAAAACCTGACTCATCCAACCAATGGCTACCGGTCATTTCACCGTTGCCATTTAAGGAAAAGTAACTAGCAAAAACTTTTTTAAAATCAGATTTACCGCGTGGGTGCACAGCGGTCACACCGGTTCGAACGGGACCTTTTCCCACATTAAGTGTACCCTTTCCCTTTATTATCGTAGCGTGCCCGACTTCTACTCCCGCAACGTCGGTAATGGCATTCCACTGTCCGGTAACGCCGTCAAATTGAATACCGAGGTCGCGTGCGCGTGGTTTTCCCCAGGTGAGCAGGGGAACGATACCTACGGTAAGGTATAAGAAAAAGCGAAAAAAGCAGCGGTTACACTCTAAGCACATTTAATGTTTGAAGGTACAATTAAAGCCGGTCGTAAGCAGAGAGTTAATAAACGCGATATGAATAAAATTTTGCCGGAAGAAAGACAATCAGATAAAGGTTTTAGGTGAGACTTTTTTTCAGACTGTAAATAATAAAAGCGGCTGAAAGACCTAGTAGAAATAAGGCGGCTACGGCATAAGTTTCAGCCAGACTAAAGTAAAGTGTGAGCGGATGTGCGATGAGCGGCGAGGAAAACATACCGAGGAAAATACAGGTTGTCATTCCACCGACCGCCCTGCCACGATAAGCTTCAGGCGTAACAGCGTTTACCCAGACCGTAACATTAGGCGCAAATAAACCGAAACCCAGGGACGTGATAATGAGCCCTATAACCGCGAGCCAATAACTGCCTGCGCTGTAGAGAATAAGATAGCCGATCGCAACGATGATAAAAACAGCGAGAGAGATGTTAATATAACTGAAACGGCTCTTAATAGATCCATATTTTAAAGACACTAAAGCGCTAATACAAATTGCGGAAGAGAGAGCTAACCCTATTTTAGTCGTGCTCGTCGTTTCGATTTCATTCATATAAAAGGGAAAGATGACAACTTTGAGGTAGAATATTGCCATCGTTATATAGATAAGTGCGTAAATTGAACCGAGTATCAAGTAGGGAAACTTTTCTTTTGGCTTTTCACTCTGGATTGTTTTTCCTTTCTCTTTCATTTGCGGTTCAGTGATAAAAATAGAAGCGGCAATAAAGATAAGAAAGGGAATGGCGTATATAAAAAAAGGAACCCGCCAATGAATTTCTGCAAAGACACCTCCCAATGCCAAAAAGATCGTAGAACCAAAACTGGTAAATGAAAATTGATACCCCATTAATTTTTGGCGTTTTTCTTTATCATAATAGTCCGCCATGAGTGTCACGCAGGTGGTCATTGTTCCCGCGGCTGATAAACCCAACAACGCTCTTCCGACCATTAAGGCGTAAAGAGAATCCAGGTAGCAACCCGTGGTGCCGCCTACTCCATATAAAAAGATAGCGCAGAGTAGCAGTTTTTTCCGGCCATATTTGTCGACAATGAGTCCGGCGAGTGGGGCACCGATGGCGGTAAACAGGGCCGGTGTCGTAAGGAAAAGCCTGACCAGCAATTCTGCATGGGGAACATCGTGAAAATGTTCGAGGATCTTTGGCATTGCAGGAATAACCACACCACCACCCATTCCAGCAATACTACTGGCAACGAGTAAAGTAATCAGGCGCGGTGTTTCTTTTTCCATAAGGTTCTAAAACAGTTCTCTTAAGTAAGGTGAATGATTTTAAATCGCGAATAGCGGAGTGGGGATCAACGTACTTGCGGAATTAATTGCTCGTCCGAATATCGATACAACGTGTAAGCAATTCACTCCACAAGAGCAGGTTTCTGCTTCCATAAAGCGGTTGCCTGTTCGAATGCGTAAGCGAGTTGCAAAACACCGCGTTCATCCTGGTGACGGCCCACGATTTGAACGCCTACGGGAAGTCCCTCAGCCGTGAAACCACAAGGCACTGAAATTGCCGGTAATCCGGTAACCGTAATATAATAACAGGATTTCATCCAATCCATATAGGTTTCCATCTTTACGCCATTGATTTCCGTAACATAGGGTTGCTTTACATCAAAGGGAGGGACCTGGTTGACGGGAAGAATGAGAAATTCGTGATGCTCCATAAATTCTCTCACTCGTTGGTAAATTTCAGATCGCCTGACCTCCGCTTTTCCAATTTGCGGTCCGGTTAATTTTTGACCCGCCTCGATATTCCAAATTACCGTTTCTTTGATCTGTTCTCGGTGTTCATCAATCAATGCACCGAAAGAAACTTCAAATTTCCAGGCCCGCCAGACTTTGAAAGCTTCATCGGCACCTGAAAAATCAGGTTCACCATCGATGACTTCGCACCCGAGTGACTCGAACACGTGCCGCTGGCTGTCAATTGCCTCCGTAACCCTGGGATCGATGGGAAGATCGCCCAAGTCTCGGCTCCAAGCAATAGACACGTTTTTGAAATCACGTTTTAAAGGTTCTTTGAAAATGTGGCCCGGTTCAGCAATCGCGATCGGGGAGCGAGGATCTGGACCTGCGATTACACTCAACATGTAGGCAACATCCTCAACCGTGCGAGCCATGGGTCCCTGTACTGAGAGAGGATACCAACTGGCAAGCGTGGGCCAGACGGGGACTCTACCTGGTGACGGGCGAAAACCCACAACATTACAAAAATTTGCAGGGTTGCGCAGGGATCCCCCCAAGTCACTGCCATCAGCGAGGGGCTGCATCCCGCAGGCAAGGGCAACCGCGGCACCTCCACTGCTGCCGCCACAAGTCTTGGTCGTATCGTAGGGATTGAAGGTTTCCCCAAACACCGTATTAAAGGTTTGTGACCCGGCACCGAATTCAGGTGTATTGGTTTTACCTATCGTGATCGCACCGGCATTTTTTAATCTTTCGACGATCAAGTCATCTACGTCTGGAATGAAATCCTTGAAAATTGGAGATCCCGAGGTTGTGCGTATACCCTTAGTTGAGACGAGATCCTTATGCGCAATGGGAATTCCGTGCAAAGGGCCGACGTTTTCGCCGCGGGCTAGAGCGTCGTCGGCTGCAGATGCCTGATTCATAGCCTGCTCTGCCAGCAGGGTGACAATGGCATTGACCTTAGGATTAATCCGATCGATTTGAGCTAAATGAGCTTCCATCACTTCTTTAGCTGAAACCTTCTTTTCTCGAAGAAGTCTCGCTAACTCAGTTGCGGTAGTGAAGCACAGATCAGGACTAGACACTAAAATAACTATTTAAAGTGATCGTAATAAAGGGAGCGCTCATCAGAAAATACAGATGGCTATAAGAATAAATGAGAACAAGACTTGATGTAAGAAAAACCGCAGGTCGCAGGTTCAATCTATCACTTCAGCTTGAAACGGAAGTCGATAAAAGCGTATTTAACTAATCGGAGGTAGTAAAATCTCTATCCTTAACCGTCTTACGACGATCACGTTTCGCGTTCTCAATTGCTTGATCGCACAATTGACGAACTATATCAGATAAAGCGGCTGCGGCACCTGATCCCGTGCTCATACCAGCCTTTGCCCGAATATACTTTTTTAATTTTGAAACAACTACCATTGCATCGCTAGAGTCACTCATGATTTGTTATCTACTATTAATGAGGCGTTCAGATCAAGAGTTTTATGCAAATAATGATGAGGGGGGCGGACGATTATTGCGGGATCCTTTAATTGCCATGTGAGTTATAAGTGGATAGGTGACTAATCGACTTGATACCTTACAGCCCTAAAAGCCGGCTGGCGTTGCCCCCAAGCACTTGACACTTAGCTTTATCTGAAATTTCTGCGGTGATGATTTTTCCGATCTGAGCGCGTGGATCCATAACCGGAATATCCGAGCCATAGAGTACTCGATCAGCCCCCGCTTCATTCACCAACTGTTCGATCACACCCGGGGTGCGAAAGGTTGAGCATGTTTCCAGGTAGATGTTGGGGTGGGCTTGAGCTCCCGCGATAGCGTCAGCGCGTTCATCTGCGACATTACCCGAGTGCCCGGCAACAAAAATAGCATCGGGGTAATCGGGAGCTATTTTGGCAAGGTATCGGGTGTGATTTTGCCATTCAACACCAGAATGAAAGAGAATGGCCAATTTGCGTTCATTGGCGAATTTATAGATGGGATACCAGGGGGGCTTATATATTTCGCACGTCGTATAGGGTGGGTAGACTTTTATTGCACGGAATTTTAATTCATCGATTGCGCGCGTAAGTTCCGGCACCATTCGTTCAGGCATTTCTGGTGAGACGACGGCATAACCGATAAATCGATCGGGGTGCTTGGCAACAAACTCGGCTGCCCGGTCATTACCGGAGGTCCCGTCAGGATAAAAAGTATTAAAGAGACAGGAGATATCGATTCCCGCGGAGTCCATGGCGTGAAGCATGAGCTTTTGATCATAATTGTTGACCCATTTATCCCAACGGCCGACGTGTCCATGAAAATCGATAACTTTAATTCCCTCAATCATGACTTACCTGCGTTCGCTAAAATACGTTTAAGATTGCCCGAGCAGACCAGTTTTAATTCATCATCGCTCAAGTTTGTATGGTGGAGATAAAAAAGCATCGGCCCCATGATAAAACGGGAGTAATAGGAACCATAAACCAAACGTTCGACCCCAAATTCATTCCGCAAGGCCTCGATTTCACCAAGGGGTTCGTAGCGGCTTAATTCGAGGTAAGCGTTAGGCAGAGCCTTCATCGCGGGGCGCACCCATAAAGAATGCCGATAATGCGCTCCGACGATCACCGTTACAAGATTGGGATAATCCTGGAGGGTGGATACGATATCTTCATTTTCAGTTTCTAAAAGAGGGATCCAAAGGGGAATATGGTTATCACTGAACCAGGAGAGCAAGATATCATAAGCCCAGGGTTTAAAGATCAAACCCAATTGATGTATTGTATCGTGTATATGTAACCTGGCGCAATTAACTCTTCCTTTTGCGTGTAGATCTTTAATTTGGGCGAGTGAGGGATCGGAGGACAGTACCGACCACAGCGGTTGCAGGCGCTCGTCATTTCCAATCCATTCTTCCAGATCTTCGTTGCCATCAATAGGGCTGCGATGTTCACCCTGGGCATGGTAGATAAGTGCACGTTCAACTCCATGACGGTCCATTTCAGCGAGTAAATCGTTGCGATTGCGGCATGGGGACACCTCCTCTGGTCGGTCTCCAACCCTGACGTTAGCATCAAATACGGGCACCCGTGCTTTAAAATTCAGTGTCGTCATAGATTATTGATTAAATTGAGCGTGATTAGCACAAGGGGCAAATCAATTTCGAGGGAGGGATCGGAAAGTGAAATTTTATCAGGGACGGACCGGTGTTCCATCTGGAATGCGGGTTTGTGTCCACCACTGCCATTGCATCGTCTCTTCGATACAGGGGTGTTTGGCTGCTAGCGATTCATCGATGTCGATGCCGAGCCCAGGTTTATCACTTGGATACAAGTACCCATCGCGGACTTCAGGTATACCGGGAAACATGTCACAGGTTAAATTATTAAAACGGCACCACTCCTGAATACCGAAATTGGGGGCCCAAAGATCGAGGTGCAGGTTGGCCGTATGGCCGACCGGTGAGACGTCACCCGGACCATGCCAGGCCGTACGAACGCCAAAGATATTGGCTAAAGTTGCAGCGTTACGAGCGGGAGTAAGCCCCCCTATGACGCTGATATGCATACGGATGAAATCGATGAGACGATCTCGAATAAGTGGAGTCCACTCAAGAGGATGGGTAAAAAGCTCACCCATAGCGAGAGGCGTGGAGGACTGATTTCTGAGATGGCGAAACCATTCGAGGTCCTCGGGTGCGAGTGCATCTTCGAGAAAAAACAATTTATAAGGTTCAACCTCTTTGGCAAAAGCAATGGCATCGATGGGCTGGAGTCGTTCATGAATATCGTGAAGGAGTTCTATTTCTGATCCCACAGATTTTCGAACATGCTCTATCATCTCGATCGCCTCTCGGGCGTAAGCGCGAGGATCAAAGTAATTGCCATCGGGCGCACCTTCAGGTTTGTGAAGTTTCGCGGGGTTACCGCCATAGCCTCCCATCTGAATGCGGATATACTTGTACCCTTGTTCAAGAAATTGATTTACTTTATCTTCAACTTCACGCTTGTCCTTTCCGTCCGCGTGGGTGTATACCGCCGCGCCCTCTCGACATTTCCCCCCGAAAAGCTGATAGACCGGCATCCCCGCGCGCTTACCCTTGATGTCCCAGAGGGCGATATCCACTCCGGAAATGGCATTATTGAGAACTGGACCATTGCGCCAGTAAGCGTTGACCATCGACATCTGCCAGATTTCTTCAATCTTATCAACGTCTCTACCGATAAGGAAGGGGCACAGGTGAACATCGATAGCTTTTTGGATGGCGTGAAATCGGGGAGAAAAAGTTGCACAACCCAAACCATAAAGACCGGGTTCAGAGGTGATAATTTTGACAACGATAAGAGGAGCGCCTTCAGGCTGAGTCAAAATCGTTTTTACATCTTTTATTGTTACTGAAGAAGCCATAGCATTTCTACATTATTGGTGTAATCCCAAGGTATTACCTATGCTCAGCTATAAATTAAGGGTATCTAAGTAACCCCACTCACGTAACCAGTTAATCCAATGTTCACGCTTGGAACTTTTCTCGTTATTCGCTACCCAAGAGGGATGATATTGAGGGCCAAACGTTTTGTTATTTATTCTGCTTGTTTTCATTATCTCCACGTAATTTTGCACAGACTTCTTTTCTGCGGCTGATTGAGGATCTTTATAAAAATTAAAGGTGCATGTCCGGCGGTCTAAATAGCCACCCCAGGCTGCATGCCAGATACGGCCATTAAAAGTAATCATGTCTCCCGGTTGCGATGAGAAGACAAAAGCGGGAATATCGCATATTTCAAGATTGGCCCTTTTCAAAAACGCTTCATCATCCGATCCGCCGCGTAAACCGATTTTGGTGAGTTGATAATGAAAAGGACTTTTATGCGAACCGGGTATCAAACGCAGCGCACCTTTTTCAGCGTCAGTTGCTTGCAGGTAGATAACGTTTTTATGCATTTGAAAATTTGGATCTACGTAGTCTGGGTGCCAACCTGTATCCTGAGAGTAGCTGTTGGAATTGGATAGTATCGGGATAGCCCCTTTTCCCAGAAGCATTTCAGAAGCTTCAACGATGCGGGGATCTTCCAGTAAATGGGTAAGAAAGGGGGAGTCGGGATGCCGATTGGGCCAGTTTACATTTGAGACACGTTTTCCTTCAAGCTTAGTTGTTTCCTCTAGTACCGCTTTATACCGTGTATCAAATTCATTGTTAATTGTCTTTATTTCGTCAGCGGTGAACAGTTTCCGGCGAACAAGGAACCCAAAAGTATCAAAATGTTCTACTTGAGATTCTGTTAATAGCGGCTGCGCTGAATTCTGGATCATTTTCTTACTTCTCCCTATTTATTATTTATTCCAAGTATGAGCGAGTATAAAATGTTATGTCAACAAGTCGTCGGGTTGCTATTCATATTGTCTTTCTTAATGTCTTTCTTAATGTCTTTATAATCACGCATACTTGACTTCAATTGTGAAAAAGAGAGTCTAAAATCTTCCTCTCTGAAAGGAAATAATTCACTATTGTTTGTGTGCCGAGGTGGCGGAATTGGCAGACGCGCTAGGTTCAGGGTCTAGTACTCGCAAGGGTGTGAGGGTTCGAGTCCCTCTCTCGGCACCATTCATTGTTTCTTATGACAGGCCATTCGGCTTTGCTCATGACGGGATGAACGCATTCATCTTCACAATTGAAAAGGCTTATATTTCAATCGAGGTAATCCCTGATATCAGGGATTACCTTTGCTCGCCGGCCATCGGGAAGCCTTTTCAGGTAGGGATCGTCTTCAACCAGTTCATCGTTCTCGTATGAGATGTCCTCTTCGATAACGATTTCAGAATGGCCCTTAGCATTTTCTGAATCTTCGTCATCAAAGATAAGCGATAATCTTCGCGGTTCAGGATAGATTACTTTTGCAGGATTAGATACACGGCCTTTTTTTACGAATTCTAAAAGGCAGGGATAATGATTTTTTTCGAAGTGCTGGATGAAATCTCTTACCCAATTATTAGGAACGGACTTACGCTTATTCAGCAAAACAACATCGGAGAAATGAATACAGGCTTCATACCATGCATTCAGGGAGGGTTTTTTTTCATAGAGTTTACAATTAATTACGCTCAAGGTGCGCGCAACCTGAAGGTCGTTTTTCTTTATCCACACGCTAAGCTCTTCAATTTGATCAACGGGGTTTAATCGACCGTTAGTAATGAAAAAGAGGGTTTCCCCTTCATCCGGTAAAGGGTTGGCAATAATTCCCCCCTCAGGTGAGAGATGCCACGAAATTGAAGTTACTGTGTGGAGGGCTTGAATTTGCTCATCATAGGGCGATGGCTTTTCGTTTTCTGCCAATAAAACGAAAGCTTTGCCTTGTTCATTTTCACCAATATACTCGATCAAATCAAAGACTATTTCCCGCCGCCCGGAACCGGTGGCACCTAAAATTATGTATATAGGAATCATCGTCGAACATGATCTAACTTAATTTAAAAGTGCCGCATTGGGCCTGTTGACGCATCCAATGATCAACAAGAACTAAACCTGTCATTGCCTCGATAATGGGCACGGCGCGAGGGACAACACAAGGATCGTGTCGGCCTCGAGCTTTGAGAACCGTGTTTTCTCTATTTACATTAACCGTGTCCTGTTCTTGTAGAATGGTCGCAGTGGGTTTGAAAGCGGTTTTGAAATAAAGCTCTTCACCATTACTGATTCCGCCCTGTACTCCGCCGGAGTTATTTGTTCGCGTTCTCACTTTTCCCTCCCGCATTTCAAATGGATCGTTGTGTTGTGAACCAGTGAGGAATGTCCCAGCGAACCCGCTGCCAACTTCGAAGCCCTTGGTTGCCGGTAAAGACAACATGGCTTTGGCAAGATCCGCTTCAAGACGATCGAAAACCGGCTCACCCAGGCCAACGGGCAGGTTGCGCGTTCGACAGAGAATAATGCCTCCGACCGAATCTCCCTTCTTTTGCACCTCTTTAATGCGCGAAATCATTTTCTTTGCTATCTTTGCGTCCGGACATCGCACAGGATTTGCTTCAACTTCCTCAAGACTTGGAAGTTTATCGAGTGCGGGCATTTCTATGTCGTGAATGCGCGTGACGTACGCGATGATATCAACGCCCAGCGCGGTTCTTAATAATTTTTTCGCGATCGCGCCAGCGGCGACCCGGCCAGCCGTTTCACGCGCTGATGATCGCCCCCCCCCTTCATGATTGCGCAGACCGTACTTTGCTTCATAGGTAAAATCGGCATGAGAAGGTCGATATTTTTCTTTCATCTCATCGTAAGCATCCGGACGGGCGTCCTTATTAGGGATTATCATCGCGATGGGGGTGCCCAGAGTCCGTCCTTCGTAAAGACCTGAAACGATTGTCACGTTATCTGTTTCCTTGCGCGTGGTTGTGATACTGCTTTGACCCGGACGGCGGCGGTCTAACTCTATTTGGATGTCCGCTTCAGATAACAGTAAATTAGGCGGGCAGCCGTCTACAACCACGCCGATGCCTCCTCCATGGCTCTCTCCCCATGTGGATAATGTGAATAACTTACCGAAGGTGTTGCTCATGGCTTGTCAATATTGTTCAGAACTTATCGAGTACCGCTTTATTTCCAGACAATATTAAAGCAAAACCCCAAATTATAAAATTTTCAAGAACGAAGGTTGTGCTTGTTTAGCACTTGACGATGCCGAGAGGGAAGTATCAGTCACCCAATAGTTACTCACAATTTATTTTTTCTCTGGTAAGAAGATGAATTGAAATACATCTATGAGCGATGCGGGTAAAGGGTAGTGAGGATCAGGTCATAAACTCAGATAGTGAAAATCTAGAGATTCGATTATTACAATATGACCTTCGAGCAATTGAAGATAAAGATAGGCTTATTGGCGTGGATGAGAGCGGGCGTGGCGCACTTGCCGGCCCGGTAATAGCCGCCGCTGTTTGTCTAGATAAAAAGTTTTACGACAGTGAATGGTGTAAAAGAGAAGCTAACGCGATCGAAGATTCTAAACAGTTGAGCGCGGTTCAAAGAGAAAACTTATTTGCTGAGTTTAAGATGCTTAAAAAGAAAGGTCTTATTGATGCTGAGGTGGGTATCGCCTCGGTCGAGCAAATTGAAAAGTACAATATTCTTGGAGCAACCAGGATCGCGATGCAACAAGCGGTGGAAGGTATCGCCTCACATAAAGATAAAACGGTTTTGCTTCCTACAATTGAGAAAGAAGACAATCTTTTTCATGATGAGACGATGGAGGGCGATGTTCCTTCTTCACGTAATTGCATTATGGTTGATGGAAGACCCTTGCGGCCATTTCCCTACAGCCATATTGCCGTTGTCGCTGGAGACGCGAAGTCGCTCGTAATTGCGATGGCATCGATTATCGCAAAAGTTACAAGAGACACGTTGATGATGGAAATCGATCGCAACTATCCTCAATACGGATTCGCCCGCCATAAAGGCTATGGTACTACCCGTCATCAAGCGGCCATTTTAAACGGAGGACCTACACCGGTCCACCGCATCCTTTTTCTGAGAAAGCTTTTTAAAACTGACAGCCAGGAAAATCAGGCTGTTTTAGAATTAATTTCTTAAAGTTATCGGGTAAAGAGGAGTGGACAGCATTATAAGTTCACTTTATAAATGTCCGATGAGCTTACTGAAATCATCATTCATATTATATGCCGCAATTTCAGTTTTTGTGACAGTTGAGGGTGCAACTTTAAATAATAAGGTCCTTGTGCACGGGGGCTTTGATGATTTTTCAAAGGGTCAATTCGATAACGGTGGTGGAAACCTATATGTTAATGCCAAGGGTGTTATCGAAACCATTCACCGATGGGATGTTAATAATGACGGTTACACCGATATTATGTTCGCAAATTCTGAAGAGCATGGTGAACGCGGACCGACGCGGGTATTCAGTGTAGAGCCAAAGAAGGAAAGAGATTGGGAATACCAGGACCTATCGGGATTAAGCGGCTACAGCAGCAAAGTTGTCGATATCGATAAAGATGGATACAATGACTTGGTAGTGGCTAACGCGGATAATGGGATAAATAGTGAGATAGACTCTTACATCTATTGGGGGGGACCAGAAGGGCCGGAGGCAGAGCGAACGGATTTACCAACGATTGGCGCTTATGATGTTGCGGTTATCGACATCAATCACGACGGATCCCTGGATCTGGTTTTTCCCTCTTCGTGGAGGGATCGCCATAATATTGCAAATCCTATTTTAGCCAACGTTTATTTAAGTAATAAAGACCGACAGTTCACTGATGCTACAGAGCAATACAAGATTGTATGCATCGGGACGATGGGTATCGCGACTGGTGATCTTAATAGCGATGGGTACACTGACATGGTGTTAGCTAACAAAAGGCATATCTATGATAAGCATACAGATTCATTTATCTATTGGGGCAATGAAGAATCCTTTGAGACGGAAAATCCTCAGCGACTGCCTACCAATGATGCAGAAAACGTACTGATTACAGATTTGAATGATGACACTAATGAGGACATCATTTTTTCGGGTAATAGTGAAGGGAAGATATTCTGGAATGACAATGGCAACTTCAGCGCAGAAAGCTATACAATTATCAAAAATGATAGGGATAACTCAGCGCAAGAGCACCATCTGGGGTCGGGTGCCATCACCGGTCGACAGGTAGCGCATTGTGCCGCAGCCGATGTTCATGGTAAGGGTGACAATAATTTAATTGTCGCGACGGTGAGAGGTGTTGAAATTCGCGCGAGCAGTGATGTTGAAAAGGTTGAGACACTTATTCCACTCACGAATCTCAGCCGGGTATCAGCGGGTGACCTTAATGATGATGGCTGGGTAGATCTCATTGTCAGCCGAAGCAATGATGGCTATACTTCGGACACCGAATCCGCGATATTCTGGAATCGGAGAGGGAAGTTTTCGATCGATGATGCGAGTTGGGTTCCATCGGGAAAGCCCATTGGTAATACCCATGGAGATTTAAATAATGACGGTGTTCCTGAAGTAATTTTTAACAGTTTTGGGAGTGGACGGATAAATGGAACGGACAGTTTTGTCTACCTGGGAAATGGAGAAGGAAATTACAGTGTGAATCGACGAATCGATTTACCCCGGCATGAAACTTATGATAGCTGTATGGTTGATCTCAATCTGGATGGTTTCACCGACGTCATTTTAGCGGGTTGTGACCTCGACTTTTCGCGCATATTTTATGGCAGTCAGGATGGGCCCTCCGCATCCGAATATGTCGACATCGATAATATTAACAGCACGATCACCAGTATGGATGTGGCCGATCTTAATCGCGATGGCTATCTGGATTTTATAACAAACGGAGTCGTCTACGACACCAAACCGGAAACTTTAAATAAATCGTCGACCATTTTCTATGGGAGTAGTAATGGCTTTTCAACCGCGCGCTCAGAGCGTATCGCAAATTATGGGTTTGGCATTCATCTCGCAGACATTAACCGGGATGGATTTATCGACGCATTGTTCAGTGATAAACGTCATTATATCCAAGTTTATATAGGAAATAAAAATGGTTACTCCCAGGATAAGACGTTGAAGATCCCCTGCCCCATACCGGGAAGAATTAATTCCGCGGATTTGAATGATGATGGATGGCTAGACCTGATTATAAGCCAATCATCGCATCGTGTCAGGCGGGAAGAAAATTTTACAGTAATGTATAGTAACGAAGGCGAGTATTCACTGGAAAATTCTCAAACTTTTAAACGGGGAATATCCGTGATTGATACGGCTGTTGCAGACTTTAATAGGGATGGAAATTTAGATTTATTAGCGTCTGCTTATTCATCGCCTACGACACGTGTTATCCCAGCTACATTGCATTGGGGAAATGGACAGAACTTGGACTTGGAACATACGATTGAGTTTCCAGCTAATTCATCAGCTGGTGTTACGGCCATGGATTTTAATCGCGACGGGTGGCTGGACATCGCAATCGCCAATCATCGCGATGAAGCTTCACATAAAACATTATCTTTTATTTATTGGAATAGCGCTGAAGGATTTTCCCCTGGTGATCCCGGCCGCATTACCTCGTTACCTGCTGCTGGCCCCCATGGCATGACCTGTCGCGATTTTGGAAACGGCTACACCCGGGCGCCTGAAGAATCCTATCTTTCACCGCCGTTTAAGATAAATAAGAACACACCGAATATTATTCATTGGGATGCGGAAGTCCCAACCCCCACTAAATTAATATTCCAATTGCGATCAGCATCGACGAAAGAAAAATTGATTGATACCCCTTGGAGAGGACCGAATGGCACAGGATCCTACTACGAGAAATCGGGACAAAAAATAAGTGGAATCGATCCTGTAGATGCAGAGTGGTTTCAATATAAAGCGACATTAGTCTCTCCCCATGGCTGTAAATCACCGAGCTTGCGCGAAGTACGCTTCGATTTAAATACACTTTCAAACCACAAGCAAAAAAAATTATTGCCGCAAGACGACGGCAAGATAATCTAAAATCTCCGTAGTTTGCACCGCGACATGTCCTCGGTCACGTGCCAGTGCATCGGCAGCCACGCCATGTAATACCACAGCGCGACAAGTCGCTTCGAGAGGATCGACTCCCGGTCGGGCGAGCATGCTTCCAATCAAACCGCAGAGGATATCTCCGCTGCCACCTCGTGCGAGCAGAGGTCCTCCAAAGGTACTATAAATAAAGTGCTGCCCATCGCAAATGCGGGTAATGGGCCCTTTCAATAATGTAATAAGGTCATGATTACGGCAGAATTCGATAAGTGTTTTCGGATCCGTATCTACGCTCTCAGACGGATAAATTCGTTTAAATTCACCTTGATGCGGAGTGATAACAATCCGTCCCCAATCACCTGATCGTTCTTGAGCCAACTTTATGCTTTTGAGCTGGAGTGCATCTGCATCGAGAGCGAGTGGCAATGAAATTTCTTTTACCACGCGTTGAACAAGAAATTGGGTCTCTTCCTCAGTTCCCATACCCGGTCCAACGAGAAAGGCAGTGGCGCGATTTAATTTTTTTTGGAGAAGATGAAATCCCTCTGCGGCAAGACCTCCATCGGGTGTTTCAGGCCAGGGAACCCACATCGCCTCCGGAATAACAGCGGCAAAAGAGGCGGACACCGACTCCGGGACGAATGCGGTTACTAAACCAGCCCCGCTTCGTAAAGCGGCGACAACACTCATTTGAATGGCACCGGGCATCGAGCGGGAACCTCCGAGAACAAAGAGATGACCATAAGAGCGTTTATCGGTTGCCGCTTCGCGCAGTCCGCGAAGGGAGTTCAATACATTCACCGTTAGAACAGAAGCGCCATTTTCTGTTTCCGCATCCTGATCAAAAAACCCAATATCGAGATATCTTACGCGGCCGACATATTTTGCGTTTTCGAAATTAAAAAGCGGTGTTTTAGCAATACCTGTTGCATAACTGAAGTCAGCGCGAAAAACGATTTCCGCACTTTCATCCCCGAGGCCACTGGGCAGATCAACAGCTGCACGTAAGCGGATGTTCGTTTTCTCGTTAACCCAATTGATGACGCTGTCAGCGGGTGACCGCAGAGGAGGGGTAAACTGCATGCCAATCAAACCGTCGATACAGATATCAAAGTTTACAGAATCGTTAAAGGGCAGTTTCCCCTCGTGCCAGTTTTTATGCACAACCTGATCGCCGCCAGCTCTCTGTAAATTATCGAGGCACCTTTGGGTAAGTGGGTGGAGCTTGCTTCCGCTGAAAACGAAGAGAATGATAATTTGGACTTTATGATATTGCTGCAGTATTTCTTCAGCCGCGATTAAGGCGTCGCCCGTATTATGACCTTTGCCCGCAAGGATGAGGATACGCGGGGATTCGGGAAGTGGTGCAATTTCCTGGAAGTCCTGCAAAATAGCCTCACCGAGGGCGCGGCCAGCTTTTGTCATCGCCTCCCATTCTCTCGATTCATCACCGCCGAGCAGATCAATTTCGTGTTTCTCCGACTCTTTGCAGGTCAATATCGGATGAGTAAAACTCATAACTGGAAATGCTGATCCTAGTTAGGGAAAATGACAAGAATTCTCGTTCTATAATTACGGTTCAACCTGATCATTAATACTTAAAACAAGAGCATTGGCTTCTTTCTAATTTTTCAAAACAATGACTTCCAGATGTGCAAATTCAGGTTCTTTCAAAATTATCAGATACCGTTTTCGAATACTGTGATATGTTTTTATAACCCAAAGTATCATTGAATCCGTACTAAAGAAGGCCTACCTGATAGATTCTCGATTACCAGAGTAGAGTTCCCCTTTTAATATCGCCTGGTTGAAAGTTCGAGATACGGCGTGCCTTATACGGTTTGGAAAGAATAATTTAACCAGATTAAGGCGGTAGCTCTATCTCAGATAATATCGCGTACCACGCTGTAATTTCCGTCAATAACCCACCGTTCGTCACTTACTGCTTCTCGCGTTAATTGTCTGAATTCTTCTTGAAGTCTGGATACCCAGCCGGGTTTCCAATGAATGATATCCAGCTGAATATGGAGAACACTTAAAATACCGGCTAACTTCCGGGCAAGGGGTCGTTTTACCTGCATACCCGGTGCCAATGATAATAATCCGTGATTTATTTTTTATGACCGGGAGTTATTCATCTGGATGCGTTTTTGTGTATAACCTGTCATTATATTTCAACTATCTGGAGGGTCACGCTCCTTCGTGGAGCGTTATAATTATTAACGGCTAATTGAAATTATCGTTAATCTCAAACTTTAAAGCGGCCACGAGAGTGGTTTCCACCTCGATAATAGCAGTAAAGAGATTGATTAATTATCAATATTAAACGCGTTGGGGGCTTACCTTCGCTAAGGCTATGGTTAGCAGGTAGCCCGTTCCACTTAAATCTGTTCTAATAAAGCTAAAAAAATTAAAAAATCAGCCGGGTGGCCAGGTTAATTGCCGACCACCGAGAAGGTGGACGTGAAGATGAGGGATACTCTCTCCCCCATGAGCGCCATTATTTATCACTAGGCGAAATCCTGTTTCTAACTGATATTTTTTAGCTAGGTCTCGCCCTATGAGCAGGAGGTGACCGAGTGTTTCCCGATCTTCATCCATAGCTTCACTCACGCGCGCAATGGTTTTCTTGGGGATAATCAAGAGGTGAGTCGGTGCTTGGGGATTAAGATCATGGATGGCAATACATTGCTCATCTTCATACTCCACATTCGCGGGAATTTTCCGCGCGATAATTTTTTCAAAAAGGGTCTTTTCTCCTGCCATGAGTAAGAGGGAAAATGATTGATGATCAGAGATAGACGAGATTCAGGATAGTAGAAGAATTTATTCTTTTTGCGGCCAATTGATCGATATAGAAAAGGGCTTCCGTATATTGTTTCCGTATACGATGGGTCCAGTATTTTCCGTTCGGGCAAAGTGCGGGTCGCAGACCCGATATTAGAAGCAGTGCTTTTTCATAACCCACCAGTTGTTTGAGCGCGCATATAACTTCTTCCTGAATCCAAAGCGGTTCAAAAGTATTTTTGCTTAGATCGAGGATAAAAAAGCCTCGCGATAACGGCTGCTTTTCATGAGCCTTTAGTACTCTTATTGCAGCACGGACAAAATTTTCGATCGGGGCGGAACAATTGTGTGAACCGGTAAGGGAAAAATTTATAGCCGACTTAACCTGCTCCGTGAAATACTGATCATACAAGTGCAACGGACCCAGTAGAGTTTGTAAACAATGGGTTTTTGTCAGTTCGTCCAAATTATTCATTTTTCAATTTCCAGATCCGATATTTCTTGGGCCAATTCAGAGAGGTCACGAAAATCTTTGTAAACACTGGCAAATCGCACATAGGCAATCTGGTCAATCGTTTTTAAGTTATTCATCACTTTTTCTCCGATTACCGAACTGGGAATTTCCACATCGAATTCATTTTCGAGGTCAATTAAAAGATCAGAAATTATCATATTTATTTGTTCAAGATCAACGGGGCGCTTTTCGCAGGCGCGCCTAATGCCGGTGAGTATTTTATTGCGGTCAAAGTCCTCTCGGCGCAAATCTCTTTTAATAACAATAATGCCCTCACGGTGAATTTCTTCAATCGTGTTAAAACGATAACCACATTCCGGACAATGCCGACGACGACGGACGGTATGACCATTTTTTCCGATTCTTGAATCGACAACCCGTGTGTCACTGGCTGAACATTTTGGACATTGCATTTTTATAAAGCGCTAAAGTTTCAGGAAATTTTCAAGTATCTTTATCCCATTGATCGTGGCAAACGATTCAGGGTGAAATTGAACACCCCAAATTGGGTGCTCACGATGTTTGAATCCCATTATTTCTTTTTCAGAAGTTTCAGCAGTAATTTCCAGACAATCAGGCAAGGAAGAGCGTTCAACAAGAAGTGAATGATAACGGGTGGCTGAAAAAGGAGATTCCATCCCTTGAAATAAACCGGTGGAATCGTGCAGGATGGATGATGTTTTCCCATGCATGAGACGATCTGATAGAACTATTTTACCACCATAGTGTTGTCCAATACACTGGTGACCGAGGCAGACACCGAGAATAGGAATTTTCCCGGCAAATGCTTTAATCATTTCAATGCTGACACCCGCATCATCGGGAGTCCCAGGTCCGGGTGAAATAAGGATGCGCTCTGGACTGAGAGCGAGTGCATCACTGGTGGTAAGTTCAATATTACGTACCACTTTTTGTTTCACTCCAAGCTGGCCAAAATATTGAACCAAGTTAAAAGTGAAGGAGTCAAAATTGTCGATGACCAACAACATTAAAAAATAATTATCCTGTTAGTGAACCAAATTATAGTCAAGCCTGAGCGATGACTGTGGCAATTAATTATTAAATCAAAGATGAGCAGTTAAATAGGATTGTGTGATTAAGACCTATTCTACTTGCTCTTTAATTATTGGAAGAACGCGCTTCTAATAATTTGATATTTCATGAAGGATATTTTTCAGATTCAGTACCGCGATCAGCACACTGCTGCTCGTTGTGGTCGTCTGCATACGCTGCACGGGGTTGTCGATACTCCGGTATTCATGCCGGTTGGTACCCAGGCTACGGTAAAAGCGATGACGCCAACTCAGCTTTCTGATATCGGTAGCCAGATATTACTAAGTAATACTTATCATTTAAACCTCAGGCCGAGTTCTGAAACGATAAAAAATCTGGGTGGACTTCATCGCTTTATGAATTGGAGTGGGCCCATTTTGACAGATAGCGGCGGTTATCAAGTTTTCAGCCTCGCAAAAATACGAGAAATTACTGACGAGGGTATAGCCTTCCGGTCCCATTTAAATGGAGATTCCGTTTTTCTTGGACCGTTAGAGGTAATGTCTATCCAGCAAAATCTTGGATCAGACATTGCGATGGTTCTCGATGAGTGTCCGCCGTACCCCTGCTCGGAAAAATATTGCCGGGGTGCAGTTCAGCGGAGCCTGCAGTGGGCAGCACAATGTTTAAAAATCGCGCGCGAAAATGGATTATGCAAATCGGGTAATCTACTGTTCGCTATCGTGCAGGGATCAGTTTTTGAAAATTTACGCCGAGAGTGTGCACTAGCTCTTGTTGACCAGAATTTTCCCGGCTACGCGATTGGCGGGGTTGCCCTCGGCGAAGAAGAGGCTAAAATACTTGAGCAGGTGGGATGGACAATTCCACTTTTGCCCGAAAATAAACCGCGTTATGTAATGGGCGTCGGCACACCGCCACAACTCTTAAGGATGATCGCGAGTGGGGCTGACATGTTCGATTGCGTACTCCCCTCGCGCGCGGCACGACATGGGACCGCTTATACGCCTAATGGAACACTGAATTTACGTAACACTCGATTCAAGGAAGATCAGCTTCCACTGGTAGAAGGATTACAAAATTATACCTGCGAGAATTTCACGCGCGCATATTTAAGACACCTTATTGTCGCCGAGGAGATTCTCGCGAGCACGCTTCTCACCTTGCATAATCTTCATTTTTATCTCGACCTGATGAAACAGGCGCGCGAACACCTGGAGAATGCGGATTTTGATTCCTGGCACAAGTCATGGATCGATCAATACGAAAATGGAGAGAGGGACGAATGACTCTTTACCCTATGAATTTCGTTTATTTATTAAATCAGTCAATTGACACCCAATTAAAGCGTAACCATTAGATTATAAGAATAATGCAGGGAACAACTCAGACTTACCGCTTTTCAAAAATCAAGTCTTCCGATATACTTTTTGCTCAAACATTTAAGTTAAGGTATTTATCTATTAATAGAATATGCGAATTTTAGTTACAGGTGCGGCCGGTTTTTTAGGAAGTCATCTCTGCGCACGATTGCTTAGCGATGGCAATGAAGTGATTGCTCTCGATAATAACTTTACGGGTCGAAAAGAGAATATCAAATCGATCATGAGTAATCCTGATTTTGAATTCAGGAGACATGATATTGTCGATCCGATCAAAGTTGAAGTTGACCAGATCTATAACTTTGCCTGTCCCGCTTCTCCCGTACATTACCAATATAATCCGATCAAAACAGTTAAGACCTCAGTTATGGGCGCGATCAATTGCCTGGGATTGGCAAAACGTGTTAAAGCGCGCATCCTTCAGGCTTCGACCTCAGAAGTTTACGGGGATCCCAAACTCCACCCCCAACCTGAGAGTTACAATGGTAATGTTAATCCCATCGGTTTGCGCGCCTGTTATGATGAAGGCAAGCGCTGCGCAGAAACGCTATTTTTCGATTACCATCGAGAGAATAAGGTAGATATTCGCGTAATTCGTATCTTCAATACCTACGGTCCGCACATGCAGGCCGATGACGGACGCGTCGTCTCCAATTTTATTATCCAGGCGTTGCGTGGAGATGAGATCACGGTATATGGTGAAGGCCAGCAAACCCGTTCCTTTTGTTATGTTGACGATCTTATCGAAGGGGCGGTACGAATGATGAATCAGGATTCTTTTGTCGGTCCGGTTAATTTAGGGAATACAAGTGAATTTACGATACTTGAATTAGCGGAAAAAATCATCAGCTTGACGGGAAGCAGTTCACCGATAGTTTTCAAATCCTTACCGGCAGATGATCCCCAACAACGCCAACCTGATATTACCCTGGCAAAAAAATATCTTGATTGGAACCCCCGTTATAATTTTGAAACTGGTCTCAAAAAAACGATCGAATACTTTGAGCAATCAATTGCTCAAAGTATTTAAATTAGTCAGTCTTTACCTTTTTTAATAAAAATCGTCGACCGGTTCTAGCTTAAGCTAAACGCATATAAACTATTTAAAATTCTATGTTTTCTAAACTATTTAAAAAATTTGCCGGTCGGCATTACCGCAAATACGTTAAAAATGCCTGGCCGGTGGTCGAGAGGATAAAGGTAATCGAAGAGGATTACCAAAAGCTTACCGACGACCAAATCCGTGCTAAAACCGCTGAATTTAAAAGCCGCTATACTGAGGGCGAAACACTTGAAGCACTATTACCTGAAGCTTTTGCGACGGTAATGAATACGTCACGTCGCTTTGTAGGGCAAACGATCACCGTAGCTGATCATGAGCAGGTTTGGGACATGGTGCACTTCGATGTTCAATTGATCGGCGGTATGGCTTTAAACGATAATAAAATAGCGGAGATGGCAACCGGTGAGGGAAAAACCCTGGTCGCGACCCTGCCACTTTATCTCAACGCCATCTCCGGCCGTAATTGTCAACTCGTTACAACCAATGACTTTCTCGCGAAGCGTGATTCGGAGTGGATGGGATACATTTACAAGTTTCTCGGGCTAACTGTGGGATGCATTCAAAATAACATGGATCCATCGATTCGTCAGGAAATGTACAATTGTGATATCACCTATGGCACGGCGAGCGAATTCGGTTTTGACTACCTGCGTGATAACGGCATGGCGACACGCAAAGAGGACCAGGTTCAACGCGATTATTATTATGTGATCGTTGATGAAGTTGACTCTATCCTTGTCGATGAGGCGCGTACTCCGCTTATCATATCCGGTCCAGTCCAAAGTGAACGCGAGATGCCTTTTAATGAGCTCAAGTCAAGTATAGAGCGTCTCGTAAAAAAACAATCGTTCCAATGTAATAATCTGGCTAGCGAAGCTGAAAAAATTGTCAAAAATAGTGACGAGTCCGCGGTCGACGCCTATGAAAAATTACTCCAGGTAAAACTTGCCAATCCTAAGAACAAGCAGCTTATGCGCTTGATGGAGAACGGAAATGTCCGCAAGAATTTAGAAAAATTTGATTTGGAAATGAGTGGAGATTTCAACAAGCAAAGGCTTTATGCGTTGAAAGAAGAACTCTATTACGTTATTGATGAAAAACAGCACCAAGCAGATCTCACAGAAAAAGGACGTAATCTCTTGAGACCAGATGATGATGACGCCTTTGTTCTCCCTGATCTTCCTAGTATATTTATGGAGATTGATAAGAAAGAGAGTCTATCAAAGGATAATATAGATCAGGAAAAAGCAAATGCCCAAGACCTTTTTGAAAAGAGAAGTGAAGATATCCATTGTATAAGCCAGCTGCTGCGTGCTTATTCGCTTTATGAACGCGATGTCGAATACCTGGTAAGTAATGGTAAGGTCGTTATTATCGACGAAAATACGGGGCGCGCGATGCTGGGTCGTCGATGGAGTGACGGGTTGCATGCTGCAGTCGAAGCCAAGGAAGGCGTTACCATTGAACGTGAGTCAAAGACTTTTGCCACGATAACGATCCAAAATTATTTTCGTCTTTACGATAAAATCGCGGGGATGACGGGGACGGCCGAGACTGAAGCTTCGGAGTTTAATGATATTTATAAGTTAAATGTGATGGTAATTCCTACCAATAAGCCAAACCAGCGGACTGACGATCACGATATTATTTACAGGACCCGAAATGAAAAATATAATGCGGTGATCAGGGATATCCAGAAATCCAATAAAAAAGGACAACCTGTCTTAGTCGGCACCGCATCGGTTGACGCTTCTGAAGTACTCAGCCGATTACTTCGACGGGAAAATATCACGCACAATGTTCTCAATGCCAAACAACATGAACAAGAAGCTGAAATCGTAACCCGGGCGGGACAGCTTGGTGTGGTTACGATTGCCACGAATATGGCTGGACGCGGAACAGACATCAAACTGGGAGAGGGAATTCCTGATCTTGGCGGTCTCTACGTTCTTGGGACTGAGCGACACCAGTCACGACGTATCGATCGCCAGTTGCGCGGTCGTTGTGCTCGGCAGGGAGATCCAGGGGGTTCTAAGTTTTATATTTCACTCGAAGACGATCTTTTGCGCCTCTTTGGTAATTCTGGTTACATTGCAAAGCTTCTGGAAAAATCAGTGGGGGAGGGAGAAGTGCCCTTACCGAGCTGGGTGATTGAAAATGCCCAAAAACGTGTCGAGCAACAGCACTATTCCGTTCGCAAACGGCTTTTGCAATATGATGATGTACTCAATCGGCAACGCGAAGTCATTTACAATTTGCGAAATGATGCCATTCACACGGAAACGCCTAAAGAAATAATTTTCGAGTTAATCGAGGAAGAGATTGAATCACGAATGGATGAGGCTGGCCTTTTTAATCCTAGCCAAAGTGATGATTCCCTCGATGGGTTTATCCATTGGTTAAATACTCAATTCCCAGTAGCCCTTAAAATTGAGGATGTTCAAGAAAAAGAAGCCGAAGAACTACAGGCCTTTCTCTTGGAAAATATTAGGACGGCCTACAAAGCTAAGGAATCAGTGGAAAACCAGGAAGCACTGCAAGCACTCGAACGTTATGTGGTTATCGGTGCGATGGATAAGCATTGGCAGGACCATCTTACAGAAATGGAGGAGTTGAGACAGAGCGTGGGCTTGCGTGGTTATGGACAGAAGGATCCGCTTAATGAATACAAAAGCGAAGCGTTCTCATATTTTGAGCAGATGATGAAAAATATCCGGGCTGATGTTTGCCACAGACTTTTTCATTCCGCGACAAATATTAAAGCATTTGAAAATATGCTATCGGTCCTCTCCCGGCAGGCACAGACGCAGGGACCCGTGGATCCAACGGGTGCCGCAGCGCCGGGTCTGTCTACACTTTCTAATGCACCGGGAAGAAAAGTTCTCGCCGGGGCAGGTGGTCCTTCCGGAGAGGAGGCGAAAACTGCATTAGCCCCCGTTAGAAATCAGGGACCAAAAGTAGGTCGTAACGATCCCTGTCCCTGTGAAAGCGGCAAAAAATATAAAAAATGCTGCGGGCGAGCTGCCTGACCGAAAATATCTCGCGGTGTATTTATCCACGCTTCAACCACACGGCCATTTCCCCTTCACCGCGATGGGCCCAGGCGTGATAGGGAATCAGCGTGATCTCTCGATCTTCGTCAATTACCCGGATAACGCGTAAGCCATTCAGTATATCAGATCGCTGTTCGCATTTCAGCGTCGCACTATCGGGTAAAATCAAATCCAGTGTTTTCCCTCCGTTATCCACCCCTTCAGCACAATAGACAACTGGCCCCCGTTCGAGTGCGATTCTACCTCTATTGCTTTCAACATTTTCATCGCATAAAACGCGTCTGATTGGCATCGGCAGATTAAGTTCAATAGTGTCACCTTTTTCCCAGATGCGATTCAAACAAGCGTACCCTTTATCTATATTGAGCGGGACAGGGCTACCGTTAACATTCAGTGTTACCTTATCTTCGTTCTCGTCGCTGTATTGATAGAGGTCGCTGGGCACCGGTCGATTTTGAGTCCATCCCGGGATGCGGAATCGAATTTCAAATTCGGATTTAGCATCGGTATCCACAATCAATGAAACTTTTCCATCCCAGGGATAATTTGTTTCCTGTTTAAGACTTACCCTGTGTTCGGCCAGTTGAATCGTGGCGCTATTAGCAATGTAGAGGTTTATAAATATTGCATTGTTTTCTTGTGCGTAAAGGTACCCCGGAAGAGAGGGAAGAAAACGAACCACGTTAGTGGGGCAGCAGGAGCAGTGAAACCAGGGCTGCCGTGATGAAGTTTTAATGTTAAAGGCAAATTTCCCATCCCATTCGAGTGGATTTGGATAAAAGAAATGATCACCACTCAAGGAGATACCGGAGAGAAAGCCATTATAAATAATGCGTTCCAGAATATCAATATACTTTGCTTCACCGTGAAGAAGAAATAATCGGTGATTCCACATCGCGTTGCCGATCGCTGCACAGGTTTCGTTATACGCGGTACCATTGGGCAGCTCAAAATTATCGCCAAAGGCTTCACCCTCGTGTCGCGAACCGATGCCGCCGGTGAGATAAATCTTTTTTGAAATGACATTATCCCATATTCGATCGACCGCTTGTATGTAATCGTCATCAGCCGTTAGGGCGGCTACATCGGTCATCGCGGAGTACATATAAACCGCCCTTACGGCGTGACCATTCGCCTCTTCCTGCTCTATTACGGGTTTATGGTCCTGGCAGTAATCGCCATACGTGTTGCGCACCTGATCATTGCCCCGTTCGTTAAGAAAAAATTTTGCGAGATTTAAGTATTTTTCCTCCCCCGTTACACGATATAGCTTGGCAAGCCCGATCTCGATTTCCTGGTGACCGGGGACATCACGAATTTTATCGGGGCCAAAAACGCGGTCGATAAGATTGGCATTATTTAAAGCGACAGCTAAAAATTTCCTTTTACCGGTGGCCTGGTAATAGGCCACTGCAGCCTCATACATGTGACCTACATTGTAAAGCTCGTGGCTTTTTTCGAGATAGGACCAGCGTGTATCTCCCGTGTCTATTGCTAAATTATTGGGATCGATGGTTCGTGTAGTGAAAAGATAACCATCGTCTTCCTGTGCCGTGGCGACTGTATCGATCAAGTCATCGAGGTATTTTTCTAATTCCGGATCGGGCTGCAGTGACAGTGAGTATGCTGCACCTTCCATCACTTTGAAGACGTCGGAATCGTTAAACCGCAGTCCCTGAAATGAGCCATCCTTAAGTTTGCCTGCGATTGCAAAGTTATCAATGCGTCCCGTCTCCTCGCATTTTTTAAAATCGTAAGGTAGGGTCACGTCACGGTTGATTTTAAGTCTCGGTGACCAGAAATCGTCATTTACCTGGAATGAGGTAAAGGGAACCGGAGTTATAGGGTAATCCTTAATAGCGTTCTCTGCTTTGTTTTCAGTATTCAAGGAGAGTCATTCTGGAGTTACTTAAAATTGAATGTGAAGTTCTCACTTCAGTATAATCAAAAGTTTTTATAGGATTACTTTACGCTCGGTATTCAAATAGTCTGCCTGTAATTTATGAAAAGAGAATTCGATGGTACCCAGAGATTTAATCTCTCCCTTACCCTTTATCTTTTTTCGCGTAGCCTCTTTTGCGCTAATCTCGATTCGCTCTGATACCCTGCCCATGGTAACGACATCTCCGGGAAATAGCGTGATGAATTTAGATACTAATTCCAATACTTTGGGCGCCTTGACAATATATTCATCCAACGATCCTTTTACTTTCCCCACCCCATCGATATCAAGTGACATCGCGAGATTTCTAAGCTTACCGCTTTCCCGTTTCACAGGCTGCTCTAATATCACATTATAGCCGTCAGCCCATCTGCCATAAACATAGGGAATATTTCTTTCCTGGTGAGTTGCCGGTTCGACAACATCTTGGTGAAAGGAATAATCACTGACTGAGACAAGAGGTGTGTAGCCAAGAATATAATCATCGGCCTTATCACTTTTGATTTTACTTGCGACTTTTTTTATGACGAGGGCCAATTCTATTCCCAGATGCAGGGTTGTTGACCGTGGCGTTAACTCCACCTTTGCAGGTGATAAACTCAATGCAGAATTAGGGCCATTGAGAAAACGCGGGTGTGGGAGCATTGTTAAATTTGTATGTTTCGTAAAATTTTTATAATTGCCGAAGACCGTCCAGAAGTGACCGGCGCGTCTGATATTCCAATCCTTAGTGGATTTGATATTGTCCTCTCCATTTTTAATCAACGCCCTGACCGCTGGTGAGGCGTGAACTTTCTTTGACGGATCATCTTTATCTCGCCAGTCATTACTATCGACTACTACTACTTTGTTGCTCAGATGCCCGACCCTTTCAATTTCGGTCTCGATTCTATCGTCTGTTCCGAAATCCATATCCTCCGGGCAGGGCATGCCGTCAACACCCATTGTGGCGACGTGAATGACATCACCCGGAAATATGGTGGCAAAGGAAGTGTACCATTCAAGCGTTCGTTCGAATCCCAGTAAAAGGGCCCCGGTATGCGCGCGGTCACGCAAGAGGCCAGACTTCTTTGTATAAACGAGTAGATCATAGGGATTGCTCACGTCGTCTTTCGTGACCAGATAGGGGCCCATCGGACACATGGTATCCGCTTTTTTCCCCCCCCATGAAGCAGTTGCGCCCAAAAACCAATCTTCAGCACCAATTTTGGCCTTTCCTTTGCATACTTTATCAATGGAATTATTATAGCCCCCAATGCAGGCATCGGTAACGACGGTGAACCCAGCGACATAATCCATGCTCTTATCAGCAGTGATATATCGGCCCTTCTTTCCAATGATGATACCAAATTCCACATTGTATCCCCAGGGCGCTGTGTCTTTGGGGATGATCATTGTTTCATCCGCTCCGATTACGCTACCCTGCGGGCGCTGATGTCCTTGGGGAAATAAATTTACTATTTTTCGAAAAGGATCATTGCGGATGAAGGTGGGGCAGTTCTGAACTAAACCCCAGTATAACCGCGGCCGAGGGATCGGAGCTTTTAAAGTGACCGTGTTTCTCGAATACCCCGCGTTTTTCAAAAGTGCCTGATCCGATACGCATAAAAACTTAATTAAAAAATCGTTTAATTGTTTTAAGGCGGTCATACCCTCATCTTCGAGCTCGAGAAAAGAAACCAAATCTTTAGGCCACTCTCCCGACTTAAGGAATTTCGGTGTCTGGTAAAAATAGCTGGAAGTTTGGGATGAATATATTTTGAACTTTTCTTCAACAACTGACGGTTCGAAGATCCAATCTTCATTATGCGCGGGGTGATTGACAACCACTCCCCAGCTCTCACGACCATTAACTTCAAATGTGGCTAGTTTCATTTACTTAAATCTTTTTTCTAATTTTGTTCATGGGCATTTACCATTAAATGAGAATTTTAAATTCTGCATTAATGGGGATTGGGCATAGCGGGAATAACCTCTTTTGCTAAACGTTCTATAGAATTAATCCATTTTGCTTTATCGTCCCAATCATTGGTGGTCATAAGCAGGGTCCCAAAACCGCCGAGGTTATCATATAAATCCTGCAGTTGCTGGGAGACTGTATCCACTGTGCCAAGGAGACAGAGATTTCTTACGAGGTACTCACGATCGACTTGTTCATCAGTTATCCCTGGATCGGTTTTCATTAAGTCGAGCATCTTATACCCGGCAAAAAGGCTTCGAAGGTAGATATAGGAATCTGCTAGTGCACTGTTATAGGCAAAATCAAATGCTTCATCATCTGATTCTCCGATAAACACATTACGGCAGACCCTCCAAATGGATCTTTTAGCTTCAGGTTGGCCGGCTTCTTGGGCCCCATCAGCATAAGATTCCCAATGCGCTTTAACTATTCTGGGAGCAACGAGATTGGTACTCATGGGGATATACCCGCGTGCCCCTGCCATCTTTGCCCCGATCGAGGGGGCGCGTACAATACTCGTGCCGATCGGTGGGTGTGGCTTTTGCAGCGGTTTGAGCAATTCTCCATTACCGAATTCCGGAACAACACTTTGATTTTTAATCGTCCAGAATTGACCCTTAAATTCATAGGGCGGCGGCGTGGACCAGAGCTTAAGAACCATGTCGAGACATTCAACTGTCATTAGGCCCTGGGTCTTCGGGTCGGTGATATTAAAGAGTTCCATGTCTGTGGGGACGCCGCTTTGCCCAAAACCAAAATACATTCTTCCATGGGAGAGGTGATCGAGTAGCGCTATTGAGGAGGCCACTTTTACCGGATGGTTGTGAGGCATGATGATCACACCCGGTCCCAAGCGTATAGTTTTCGTTCTTTGAAACGCAGCGCTGAGGAAGATATCATTACCGGCAATCGGCTCCCAGGGTAATGATTCATGATTGCCCACCCAGCCTTCTATAAACCCGAGGTCTTCAGCACGTTCGATGAACTCCAAATCTTCGTCGAAGCATTGAGTGCGATCTTTTGCAGGGGGATGCAATGGCATCATAAAAAAACCAAGCTTCATGGGAATTCCTTATCTTAGAGGTGTTAAAGTAAATAAGGTCATGATGGGCTATTCTCTTCGTAATAGGCAAATTTTTTTTATTTTTATACCTATTTTATCCCTTAATCTCGAGCTACATCGTTGCGATTGCCATCTGTGAGAGGGGTTCAATAACGCTTGCCTAACCTAGTTATGATTAGAATATATAATCAAATTCGTGCTCATCGTTTTAGCGATTAGCCTTAACTGAAGTGGAGTCATTTTCAATATCTGGAATGCCTGATGAATAACCGAAATGCTGATGTCATTGTCATAGGTGCAGGTCATAATGGATTGGTGTGTGCCGGTTATCTCGCGAAAGCGGGTCTCGATGTTCTTGTTGTAGAACGCAGTAACCGCATTGGTGGAGCCTGTGTCTCAGAGGAACTCACCCCTGGGTATATTTTTTCAACTTTTGCCTACTCTGCCCATGGTCCCGGATCAAAGATCTGCAGAGATCTCGAAATTCCCGCCAATGCATTTACTATCGTACCAATAGATCCGGGGATGTTTTTACCCTTTCCCGATGGTGATCATTGCATCCTTTGGGCGGATAGAGAAAAAACTGCGCGGGATCTTGAGAGAATTGGGCCCCGCGAAGGACAGGGGTATCTAGCTTATCATCAATTTCTAGAATCAGCTAATCATGTGATGCAATCCATTTTTCTTGAACAGCCACCGACATATCAAGCGCTTTATGATCGTTTTGCAGGAACCCCCTATAAAGTAGCGCTCGAAGCAATGCTGACGCGTAGTCATTGGGATGTCATTTGCGATTATTTTGAAACGGAAAAAGTCCGCTGCGCAATGGCACGCTCCGACGATGTCGGTTACCCCACAGCTGTGGGATCGCTGCTCGCTGACGTTATAGAAAATGCATCCGAAGGAGCGGGTATAGAAAATATTTCAGGGCTTCCCGACGGTGGGATGGGGGTGATTACCGCCGCATTAGCCGCTGCCGTTTGCCGCTATGGTGCGGAGATCCATACTGAATCCGCGGTTGAAAGAGTCCTAATCAAAAACGGACAAGTAACAGGAGTGAGACTGTCAGGGGGTGAAACACTGACCGCTCGAATGGTCGTTTCTAACGCCGACCCCAAACGCACATTCCTTAAACTCATAGATTCGCATGAACTTGACAGCGGATTTCGCGAAACCGTTACCCGCATAAAGACACGCGCTAATTATATGAAATACCATGCGGTGATTAGTGCAGAACCGCCTTTTACCGCTATACCCCCTGAGCTGGCTGATGACCCCCGGCTTCTCGCTTCCGTGCGAATAAGCCCAAGCTTATCCTATATGGAAAACGCCTGGCTTGATGCCCAACAGGGAATACCCTCACGTCAGCCGGTAATGAGCTTACAACTGCCTACCGCTTACTTACCTCACATGGCTAAACCTGGTAAACACATCTTTGGCGCTTGGGTGCGTTATGGTCCGCCTGCACCGGAAATGTCCAACGATGCGTTAAGGGCTGAAAGTCTGAAAAATATAATCGCTACCTTGGAATCCTATGCGCCTGGATTCAGTGATTTGATTGAATGGCAACGCCTATACACTAATTTCGACATCGAAAATGAGACCGGCATTACGAACGCAAGTATTCGGCATGTGGACATGACCCTGGATCAAATGCTTTACCGCCGTCCACTGCCTTCCTGGAGCGCCTACAAGTCGCCGATCGAAGGTTTATGGATGTGCGGCTCGGGCACCCACCCCTGTGGATCGGTTACCGGTGCGCCCGGGCACAATGCAGCCCACGCAATCCTTTCTGAACACGGGATGGGATAAAATACCACGGATTACGTTGATACTACAGATAAATTACTGCAGATTACACGTATAAGTTTCTATATGGGGATAAAGTATTCCATCATGTGGGGAGTCGCCTTAACATCACTCCATAACTCAACATTCGCAACCATCCACCTAAACCGCGATCAAAGATCGAATATCAGTCGAGGATTTTTTGGGGATCGTAATCGGGGATAGCCCCATCTTGTGAAGCGACGTAAGCGCCGAGACGACAGCAACGATTAATAAAATCTAGATTGCGGTCGGCGTTGCCGTTTATCACACTTTGAATGAAAGCGGCCATAAAGGCATCCCCGGCACCTACGGTGTTTCGTACTTCTGACGCTGTTGCGCACCCTTTAATCAAGCGGCCATCATTGAAATAAATAGCGCCCTTTTCTGCAAGGGTTACGCAGATGCGGCGAACCCCAGTTTTTTCGACCAGTTTCTCGATGAGACTTTCACAGCCGGATGACTCAATTGTTCCCCCCGATATTTTTTCCAGTTCTTCTTCATTTAGTTTGAGAATATCCGTTTTTTCTATGAGGGTGAAGACAAGATCGAGATTATCGTAGGGTGCCCTCAGGTTGACGTCAAAAATCCTGAGCGGCCCCTTTTCATTGAGCATATGGGTCAAGGTTTCAAAATTAGGATTGGAACGAACGTCGAGAGAACCAAATACAATAGCATCCGCTTTTTGGACAGACTCAAGCAGTGCCTTGCTTAAGACAATACGATCCCAGGCTACATTTTCATGAATGGTATAGCTGGCATTACCTTTTGCATCGAGGGTGACTTTAACTGTACCCGTTGGTAGATCGTCATGCTGTTCCACCAAATGAGTGTCAACCTGGTTTGTCTTCATTCTCTCGAGCGCTTCTTCACCCAGAAAATCCTTTCCTACGGCTGAAACCATAGTAACTTCAGCTCCAAGCTTAGATAAATGGGCCGCGACATTGAGGGGTGCACCCCCTAAAAAAATTCCTCGCGGAAGTACATCCCACAAGACTGCTCCAAAGCTTACAACTTTCATAGCTTCATAATGAAATAGGTCTATTCGTAAAATGCTTCAAGGTTTTCCCGCACCCTATTTTCAATTTCGATTAAAAATTGATCCATTCTCCTAAATGAAGGGGTAGGATTATGAAAAAGATTACGATTATAGGAATAAACGTGATAAGAATAGATCAATGGCACATCCATGCTTGCTTCAGCACTAGGGGCGTCTAATTTTGATTTAAATGGATCCTGAAGAGGCAATACGGAAATACTTTAGGTTCGATGCGTTCAGAGCTGGCCAGGATGATATTATTAATGCGGTTCTGGCGGGTGAAGATGTTCTTGTCGTCATGCCAACAGGTGGTGGCAAGTCTTTATGTTATCAGTTACCCGCGCTTATGAAAGCGGGTGCGGCCGTGGTCGTATCGCCTCTTATCGCCCTGATGAAGGATCAGGTTGATACGCTGAATGCTCAGGGGATAGCCGCCTCGTTTATCAATAGTAGCTTGAGCCCGAGTGAACAGAGGCGCGTATTACAAGAGGTGTCCGCGGGAAAAGTTAAGTTGCTTTATATCGCGCCGGAACGTTTCCGTGATTTACGGTTTACGACGGCCCTCGCCGCCGTTGATATTTCATATTTTGCGATTGATGAAGCGCATTGCGTGTCGATGTGGGGACATGATTTCCGGCCGGATTATTTACGCGTCGGAGAAGAGATAGGCAGATTGGGCAGACCGCCCATCGCGGCCTTTACGGCAACCGCTACGCCGGAAGTTCGCGCTGATATTCATACCGCGCTCCACTTAAAGGACCCCAAGCAGTTTATCACCGGATTTGAACGACCCAACCTGGAGTTTCGTGTCACTCAGACGAATAAAGATGCTGATAAGTATGCCAACCTCAGTGGTCTAATAGAAAAGTATAAAACCGGGATTATATATTGCGCTACGCGAAAAAAGGTCGAAGAGGTAGCGGAAAAAATCAACGCTTGGGATGTAGCTCATGTTTCCTATCACGGGGGGATGGACGATGATTTCCGCACCGAAGCACAAGAGGCTTTTTTAACGGGACGAGCGGATGTTGTCGTCGCAACAAACGCCTTCGGGATGGGCATTGATCGGTCCGATCTCCGCTTTATTGCCCATTTTGAAATGCCTGGAAGCGTCGAAGCGTATTATCAGGAAGCGGGTCGCGCGGGGCGAGATGGTTTGCCGGCAGTCTGTGATCTATTCTTCCGCCACAATGATCGACGGGTCCAGGAATTTTTTATCGAGGGGAGCAATCCAGGTAAATCATTGATCGTCGATCTCTACACTCATTTGCGTCAATTGTCCGGCGACACGCTTGAAGTAAATATTTCAATAAATGATTTATCGGAAAAGATGGAAATAGGGAACACGATGGCGGTTGGCACGGCGCTCATCCATTTATCGCGGCATGGATATATAGAGCGTTACGATATACCTGGAAAGCGCATTCGCGGAACGCGATTACTCAACCCGGATTTAAGGCCCCATGATCTACAAATTGACACCGATGCCCTGGCGAAAAAAGAACGTCGTGACCGAGCAAAATTGGAATCGATGCTAGAATACGCGCAAGCTTCAGATTGTCGCCAAGTCTGGATCCTGGATTATTTTGGCGAGCGCGATGCCCGGCCTTGTGGGCGCTGCGATCACTGTCAGATTGTTGCCCCTGAAGGCATCCGTGAACCGACTAACAATGAAAATATCATTTTACAAAAAGCCTTAAGCGGTATTGCCCGTATGTCCTATCGCAACGGCTTAGAAGGCTGGCGGCCCCGCTTTGGAAGATTGCGCATCATTGAAATGTTAAGTGGGAGTCAACGGGCAGAAATTTATCAAAACGAACTCGATCAACTGTCAACTTACGGAATTCTTCAAAAAGAGGGGACAGAATATTTGCGGGCTTTGTTTGACGACTTCTTGCGTGCTGGCCTGATGCGGCGCACGGGGGGCCAATACCCCCTGGTTTCCCTAACGCCGTTAGGTGATGCGGTGATGAAGGGAGATGAGACGGTTAAACTTGCATGGTCAAATTTCCGGCACGCAAAATCAAGTAAGGAGAGTAAAGGTCAACTGCCACCTCAGTTGGAAGGCGAATTGGATACCAGTCTATTTGAGACCCTTAAGAAAAAGAGACTTGCCTTGGCATTGCCGCGAAAATTGCCACCGCATTATATCTTTACCACGCGAACCTTAAAAGAACTGGCGATGGCTAAACCGCTGACCATAGAGGAGGCACAGCATCTTCATGGAATCGGTAAAATCAACAGTCATAAATGGTTGCCGGAGTTTTTGCCGATCATCGCAGAGAATCTGGCAAAAAGCTCAAATAAATAGAAAAATAAAGTGTCAGCTTATCTCTTATCGGGAAAATCTGGCAATTAGTAATTGCCATTGTTTTAAATACCATCAAATGCTTTTCTCTGATTTTAAATAACCTTTAATGAGGATACGATGACAGCGAGAACAACAATAACGGGAAACTTTAACATCGGGTTTTGCCGCGGGGGCAGCCCCTGGCAAAAGAATTTAGGTGAGCTCATCAATTGGGCGCTGGATGTTGGTTACGGGTCTATCGATTTAGGTACTGATGGAGATAAAACTGTAGACAGTGTAATTAGTGCGGGCCTTAAAGTTGGGACGTGCACATTACCGGATATGCGTGGCATGCTTTCATCTGAAAAAAAAGATAGGGATTGCGCGGTTGCTGATAACAGTGATTATATCGAAGCCTGTAACGCTAGCGGAGTAGATAAATTTTTCGTTGTTATGGTTCCTACCGATCCGCAAAGGGAGCGTAAGGATAACTTCAGTTATATGATCGATAGTTATTCACGTCTGGTCCCTGTTCTCGAAAAAACGGTGAGTCGCGTGGTTGTTGAAGGCTGGCCTGGGCCGGGTGCGCTTTGCTGTACGCCAGAAACATATAGGGTGCTCTTCAATGAAATTCCATCCTCTGCCATGGGGGTCAATTATGATCCCTCTCATCTCTTGCGGATGGGAATTGATCCCCTGCGCTTTCTTAATGAATTTATCGACAGGATTTACCACGTTCATGGTAAAGATACCGAGATCATAGAAGAAAGTCTTTATGAATACGGTCATGAACAAGACGCGACCTTCGCGAAAAAAATCTCATTCGGCAATCAAGCCTGGCGCTATACAATTCCCGGCCATGGGGTGATGCGGTGGCTGGAAGCTTTTGACCGTCTGGACGAAGGGGGTTATAAAGGGATTATCAGTGTGGAACTGGAGGACGCCAATTTTAATGGTAGTGAAGAAGGGGAAAAAGTGGCTCTTTTAAAATCCCTGCAGTACCTCGAAGGCTGCTGATATTATTTTCAGGTAGATAATGGAAAATAATTTATATGAATCAGACCAACTGCTGAACGAGTATTTACTTTTCCACTATGGAAAGCTTTCTGAAATATTACCTTATGATTTCGGACCAAGTGATGCCTTGAATTTTCCTTACCGGTGTGTCGATGCATGCCTCGATCATAAAATATTACCCGAGGGAGCACGCGCATTAGATCTCGGATGTGCGGTGGGGCGGTCAAGTTTCGAATTAGCTCGACACTGCGCGGAAGTTGTCGGGTTGGATTACTCGGAAAATTTTATTCGCACGGCGAACTTTCTTAAAGATAAAGGTAAATTACCTTATGAAATCAAAATAACCGGTGAAATCTGTGCCCCTGCTGTGGCCGAAGTTTCAAAGGAAATAGATCGTGAACGCTTGATCTTTAAGGTTGCTGATGCACACAATTTACCAGCTGAATTGAGCAATTTTGATGTCGTCCTCGCAGCGAATCTCCTTTGCCGCATGCATAATCCTAGGCAGTTAATCGCCCGTTTCTCGGACCTGGTTAAACCAGGTGGACAAATAATCTTAACGACACCTCACACTTGGATGGATAACTTTACCGTACGTGAGAATTGGCTCGGGGCAACACCGGAGGCTGGGCACCCCTTAGAGACAATTAAAAAAGAAATGGCATCCTCTTTTAGTCTCACTGACCGTAGGGATATGCCTTTTCTTATCCGTGAACATGCGAGAAAATTTCAGTGGAGTGTGGCCGAGGCAACTTTATGGCATCGTCTCTAGTCAATATTGTCGGTATCTAAAAAAACCATTTTCCAGGGGGTATAAGGTGACTTAGGGATAAGACTAGCTGTTCTCTAAACCAGTCTTATTTAGCCCTTTTGGCTGTTTCTATCAGCCAAAGATCATTTCTAAGTCTATTATCAACTATATTTAACTGTTCAGTCAATTATAGTTAAAATTTCTTACTATAAGAGAGGGGCTATTTTTATTTAATCACAAAATTAAGAATCTTTAGGTGGGGAAGTATTCCCTGAATTTGTAATTAAACTGCGTAAGTTTGGAAAAAGGTTAGCAATGATAGCCGCATCGTCCTGAATTTTTGCCTGAAGGATCAGACCGCAAAGGCATCCAAAGACCGCATCTGTAATATTCCTGATATCCCCGCTTAATTCCCCTGCGTCTCGGGCGTCTTGTAGAGCGGAGGCGAGGTACACTTTATAACGATCAAATATCTCATCTATTTTCTCCCGTAAATCATCATCCCGCGTACTTAGTTCGCTCCCCAGATTGCAAAATGGGCAACCTGGTACTTTTCCCCAATCGCGCTGCTTTTGCTTTTGATAATCGCTCATATTACGAAAGAGATTTTCAATGCGCTGAACGGGTGCGATTTCTGGATCAAAAGCGGGTTCAATGACTAATCCTTGTAAATCTTTCCACCAGGCATCAATCGAGGCGAAGACAATCGCTGATTTCGAAGTAAAGAAGTGATATACACTCCCTTTATTCACACCCGCGTCTTCGCAGAGATTATCGACGCTGACTGAGCCGTAGCTTCGATCCCAAAAGTTTCGCACGGCAGCAGCAATAATTCGCTCTTTAGCATTACTTTTACGCCCCATAAACCATTTAGTTGACTGATAAGTAAAGAATATCAATCAAACCTGTTCGGCAAGTATTAAATACCGGCAGTAATTGAGGATGAATAGATTGTCATTCAGGGGGAACGTAAGGGCCTCCTTCACAGTTACTTTGGGGTGTATCCTGGTGATCCCTTGTCTCGTCCATTCCCTCAGTCACTGGAGAATTCGGCAACTGATTCTTTCTCGCATTGTGAATGATGTTGCGGTGGAATTCACGACGTTCCTCGGGTGACAGCTGCTGGACTTTTCTCCGCTCAGCAATGCGTTCATCTGCAGTCATTTGCAGCCAGCGTTGCCGCATAATCGCACGATTTTCAGAGGGTATGTGGTCAAAGCGGTTACGGAGATCTTCCTGCTGACGGGGGTGAAGTCTTTTGTAAGCTTGCAACTGATTGCGCAAGTTTTCTTTTTCTTCGGATGACATATTTTCAATCTTTTCGATCGTTTGTCGAATGCGTCGAAGGTTGTCCGGAGGTAACTTGAGGAATCGATCGAGCATGGTCATCTCTTGCATTTTCTTCCTTTGCTCAGTGGGAGAAAGGTCATTGAAATATTTGGCGGGCGACGACAGTTCTTGATCCAGTCCGTTTATTTGTTGCTCGCTGGAAAATGAATAGGGTGTGATGAAAAAAAGGATGGCAGAGAGGGTCAGCGCTTTTAAAGTCGCGGATCTTATACGGAGGTGAATCACCTTGTTGAATTGAAGATAAATCATTATTGAATAAATACCTCCAACGACTCAGTGTTGCTATTCTCGAGGAGAAAACTGGCTTCATTGAGGGCTTCGGCAAGAACGAAGAGTTCGTTCATGTCGAGCGCTTCACTATTTGCAGTCAGGGTTTGAGTGAGCGGAACGACCCCTGTGCTATCGATATCCAATTGAGTTGGGGGAAAATATTTGGGATAAAAAACGATAAAAGAGATGACAATGACCGCCGCAACCGCACCCCACCATCGCACGGCGTAAGCAACGCGAGTAACCTTATGACACCGGGCCTTTTCATTTTGAATGCTTTTAAGCGCAGCGTGTGTAAAAGATTGGCTTGTGGTGACGTATTGTTCGCCGAGTAGCTGATCAATCTTTTCATCGATGAAAGCGTTATTCTTCTCTTTCTGAAGTCGCGCTAAAGTATTTTCAATGAAGTTTGGAGCGGCTTCAACGGGTAGAGTCGTGAGCAATTCATCGATGTTCTCATCGAGGTAATCTAAGTCTTGCTTGTTCATAAGAGCTCTTTCATTTCGTTTCTTAGATATTGACGGGCTCGAAATATCCAGGATTTTACCACGTTTTCAGATGATTCCATAATAGTTGCGATTTCAAGGTAACTTAATTCCTGCTGTTTAAGTAATAAAATAGCTGTTCTCTGATTTTCTGGTAGAGCGCCTAAGGCATGGGCAAAAGCATCTTCAATTTCCATTATCTTAAGATCACTATTGTCAGATGCTCGAGTCGTCAGCTCGGTGGGATCAACGGTTTCGAGCGGTTTCCTTTTTATGCGTCGGTATTCACTGATAAGTAATCGCCTTGCAATATGAAAAAGGAAGGTTGAAAACTTCGCTTTGGGTTTATAAGCGGGTGCAGCCCGATAGAGGTGGATAAAAACTAATTGTGCGAGATCTTCAGATTGCTCCACTGAGCCCAGGGAACGGTAGAAGAAATTAACTAAAGGAGTTTTCCATTTTTCGATAAGGATCACTAAAGGGGCTTCATTACCAGATCCTATTTGCTGCATCCGAGCGATGTCTGTATATTCATGCATGGAATACTCTCTTTCAGCCATGATCTGATTATCCTGGCAAGGTTGAGACTTTTGCCAAGGAATGCTTTGCAGGTTTTGCGGGCTCACCATTTATTAAACGCGGGAAAGAGGAAAAAGTTACAGGATAGTGGATAAAACCCATCTTTTTAGCGATCTCTTTGCGTTGGGGGGGGTGAAACTAGGATTGATGCGGGCAATAGAGCGGTCGTAGAATTTATTACTAAAATTTTCGAATGGGATGAAAAAAATAGAAGGTGCTACATTGTGGATAAGTATCTGGGACGTAGTCGCACAGCCATAAATGCCGCGATTTTAATCTTGGAAAATGGTATGTTATAAAAGAAAAATGCAGGTACCATATCCTTTGGATTTTAGCACATCTATTATTTTACAAGGGAAAAGAAAATCGATCCTCAGAAACACTATATGGCCGTTCTAATAAGGTATCACAATAAGTTGTGAATACTGTTCATAAGTCATCTTGATACTGATAGTGACGGTGAATAAATATCTGAACAACGGTTGAGTAAAAATTAATATCTCTTCCTTGCGGAGTAGGGGAAATTGACTGAAATCAATCAAATTATCCTTAGCGGATAATCATCCATCAGAGCACAATCGCTAAAACTGGGCTCTAATTCTATGTAATAAATACCTTATTTTAAAATAAAACTGAATTTTTATTAATCAAAACTATTGACACCACATCTTGTGTTCTTAATAAGTATTTTCCCCAATATGTTGTGGCTGTTCTCATTCTTTAAACCCCGAAAATTGGCGTAATCCTTTGCCCCCGCTTATTGGCTATCCACATCTTGACCCTGTCTATGTCTAATAACTTTACCGTGAACAGCCAAGATTTCAATCGCTGTTCCAATCCCCAGAATACTCAGTAACAACACCCTTCATGGGGGATAACTTTCAACCGTCTTTCACCACACATGCAGACTACTTACACGATCGGGAGTAAATCATTCGTACTCGACCAAGACAAAGCCGAAGCGGCTTACGCAGCTAAAAAAGTTATTAATGGCCGTGAAACGATGTATTTCAATATCTTGCCCCTCAAATACCAGTGGGCGTATGAACTCTATAAAATCATGAAAACCAATCATTGGGAGCCCGAGGACATCCCAATGCAGAAAGACTGTGAACAATGGCGATCGAGTGATATTTCGGATATAGAGCGGTGGATAATAAAAATGGGGATTGGCTATTTTTCGGCTGCCGAGGGCATTGTCGGTGACAATCTTCTCCATGTGATTCGCGAAGCGGTAACGGCCCCTGAACTCAAATTGGTAATTGGAAGGCACGCGCATGAAGAAAATATTCACGCCGATTCGCTTATTTACATGATTAGTTCGCTCGGGATCAATCCTCATGAAGCAGAAGCGATGTTTGAGGATGTAGAGACGATCAAGCGGAAGAATGATTTTGTAGTGAGTAATTCCAAGAATCTTAGACGGGACATGGACCTCACGATTACTGAGAACAAACAATTGTTAGCGAAAAATGTTTTTCTCTTTGGCCAGTGTATGGAAGGGACTCAGTTTTACGGTTTATTTGGGATGGTCCTTGCCCTTTATCGTCAAAATAAATTTCCAGGTATCGGGCAAATGTTTCGTTATACCCTGCGCGATGAATCCAATCACATCGAACTACAGCGGAACCTGCTCATGGATTTAGTAGAGGAGAACCCTGATATTTGGACAACGGAATTTCGCCAGGAATTGACTGACACCATGGTGTCAGCGGTGAAATTGGAAAAAGATTTTATAATGGATTGCCTGCCAGTTAATGCGGTAGGCCTAAGTGCGGAAGAATTCATTCAGTATATTGATTACATTGCCGACCGCAGACTCGAGGGTGTTGGATTGAAAGCTATTCATCCGGGTGTGAAAAATCCTTTTCCTTGGCTCGCTGAACTGATGGATATTAAAAAAGAACAAAATTTCTTTGAGGGACGAGTAACTGAATATCAAAAAGCCTCGGCTCTTGAGTCGGTTAATGATGATGAGCTCTAGTACCCCAAAACCTTTTTTTGTCCAAGATTACTGAAAATTTTTCTGTACCCACGATCCACAATTCGAAAATAATAAGATTATGATCCGCCATTTTACCCATGATGAAGATATAGAACTTAAACGATTTGCCCATACCCCAAAAGATCAGAAACCACAATTTAACTGGCGTGAGGTAGTCCTCGACGAACGCCTTTTACAGCCGGAGATAAAAGTCAGTGTGAACGGCAAAGACCGCGATTTCGACCTCGCTGAAATAGCCGACACTATCGGCAACGCTCTGGCAGACTTGCAACTTTCGCGGAAGAAAGAGGATATCTTTAATGATAAGAACCAGCGTTTCGTCGCTTCCATTGCAAGGGAAGTGGGTGAACGACTTGCGCAACAGCTAGAAGATGGCAGCGCGCTCAAGTTATCCCCTTATGATATTTATTTGCTTATCGAAAAAGCGCTCATCGAAAGTGATGCACATGATGTAGCAAAGAGTCTCGTATTTAAGCGTTCAGTCACGGACGAGAATAAAGGCAGGGATGACAATAATGGCAATGGTATCATACCGGTTAAGGTGCGCGTCATACGGCGCAATGGGATGGTAGTTCCGTGGAACGAGAATAAAATTGAGATTGCCGTGCGTAAGGCATTTCTCTCGCGTGAACTTGATTCCGATCCGGCGATTGATATTGCCCGCGCGGTGACGGAGCATGTTCGCAACCTCGGTCCTGAGTTTATCCATATCGAAGACCTGCAGGATATCGTACAGGAAGAGCTCATGCGCCAGGGCCAGTTCAAGGTGGCGGAAACTTATATACGTTATCGCTATCATCGCGCCAACCTGCGTGTCGAAACTGATGAAGCCTCGGAAGAAGATTTGCGCCAGGAATCGATGATCCTGGTCAAGCGGTCTGATGGGGATACTTTCTTTTGGGATGGCATCGATCTTAGAAAACGCATCGAGTTTGCAGCCATCGGGCTCGATCTTTGTTTGAATAAGGACGAGGTAGAGGACGAACTGCGCCGGTCACTCTATCCGGAAATGGGAATTGATGAGCTGAATAAAACGATTGTTCTTAATGCCAAGGCGCTTATTGAGAAAGACGCGGACTTCGCAAAATTTTCTGGTCGTATACTACTGACTTTTATTTACGAAGAAGTTCTGGGTTGGAACATTGTTCAAGATGGAATTGAATCACTTAAAGATTTTCACCGGATAGCGCTGAAGAAATTCATTGCCCGTGGAGTAGAAATCGAGCGCCTTGACCAGCGATTAGCTAACTACGACCTTGAAAAATTGGCCGATGCACTCGATCCTTCGGCCGATCTTGATTTTGATTATCTCGGCATTCAGACATTGTATGATCGTTACCTGATAGTTGATAAAACAATTAAAAAGCCGCGTCGCCTGGAAACTCCACAAATTTTCTGGATGCGAGTAGCAATGGGGCTTTTCATAATCGAAAAAGAAAATCGCGAAGACCATGTGATCGCACTTTATAGTCTTTATAAGAGTCGTCGGTTTTGTTCCTCTACGCCCACACTCTTTAACGCGGGGACCCTACATTCGCAGTTATCCTCCTGCTACCTTTACAAGGTCGACGATAATATAGAATCGATCATGCTGCGCGGGATCGCGGAGAACGCTTTCCTTTCTAAATGGGCTGGCGGCTTAGGTGGAAGTTGGACCTCGGTGCGCGGAACGGGAAGCTATATCAAAGGGACAAATGGTGAAAGTCAGGGGGTTATTCCGTTTTTGAAATTGCACAATGATCAACTCGTAGCGGTCAACCAGGGCGGCAAGCGTCGCGGTTCCGGCTGCGCTTATCTTGAGAGTTGGCATAATGATATTTTCGATTTCCTACAACTGCGGAAAAATACGGGAGACGATCGGCGGCGCACCCATGATATGAATACAGCTAACTGGATTCCTGATCTTTTTATGAAAAGGATGGAATCGCGCGAGGAATGGACACTTTTCCGCAGTAATGATACCCCTGACCTGCACGATCTATACGGTTTAGCGTTCGAGAAACGCTACCTCGAATATGAAGCTTTGGCGAGCAGCGGCGATATGTACTGCCGGAAAGTTAAGGCAATTGACATGTGGAAGGAGATGTTGCGGATGATTTTTGAAACGGGTCATCCCTGGATAACGTTTAAAGACACCTGTAATTTGCGCAATCCGCAAGATCATATCGGCGTTATTCACAGCTCAAATCTATGTACTGAAATTACTCTCAATACGAGTAAAGAAGAAACCGCGGTATGCAATCTGGGGTCCATCGTTCTTGATTCACATATCTCTGCTGACGGTAAGCTAGACCATAAAAAATTATGTGAAACTATTCGTGTTGCGGTACGCGCGCTCGACAATGTAATCGATATTAATTTCTACCCCACAAAAGCAGCTCAAACTTCAAATGAGCGTCACCGCCCGATCGGGCTCGGTGTGATGGGGCTTCATAACGCGCTATACAAGAAAAATATCAGCTTCTCATCCCATGAAGCGATCGCTTTTAATGACGAGTTCATGGAAGTTGTTGCCTACTACGCCTATGAGGCATCGAGTGACCTTGCAGAGGAACGTGGAACTTACAGTACCTATTGTGGATCAAAGTGGGATCGCGGTCTTCTCCCTCAAGATTCCATCGATCTGCTCGAGAAAGAGCGTGGTGTTCAAATCGATGTTCCTCGAGACAAGAAGATGGACTGGAATCCTCTGCGGGAAAAAATTAAGAAACAGGGGATGCGTAACAGTAATGTAATCGCAATCGCTCCCACGGCGACAATTTCAAACATTATGGGTACGTCGCCCTGTATAGAACCTTCCTACAAAAACCTTTTTGTTAAAAGTAATTTATCGGGAGATTTTATCGTCCTCAATCAATACCTTGTCCGCGATCTTAAAAAGCATAATCTGTGGAGTGCGGATATGCTCGATCAATTAAAGTATTTCGACGGTGAATTGGCTGACGTTGAGTCCATTCCCGCGGAGATAAAACAAAAATACCTTACCGCTTTTGGTATTGAGTACCGCTACTTTATCGAGGCTGCTGCACGTCGGCAAAAATGGATAGATCAGTCGCAGTCCGTGAATTTGTTTCTCAGTAAACCTGATTTGAAAACGCTTTCGCATATGTATCGCGCGGCTTGGCGTAAAGGCTTAAAGACAACTTATTACCTACGTACGCTGGGCGCTTCTAACATCGAAAAAGCAACCGTTAGTGTGAAAAAGAATGTGACTAATGCGATGGAGGGGAAAGACGAAGCCCCCCGCGAATTTACGGAAGAGGAGAAAAAAGCGTGCAGTATTGATGCGATGCGTAATGGCGAAGAGTGTGAAGCCTGTCAGTAAAATACGCTCAGTATATATACGCCACATTTAATAATTGGCGAACAGGTATAATTGGAATAGGGTCATTATTGCCTGGGGGTTGAAATAATTTTGGTGTTGCCGAAGATATTCTCATTGGTGAGATGTGGGAAGTAATCAGCGTATGATAATATAATTCATAGCAGGGTTTTGAATGGGGCAATCAGTTCTATAGACTAAATACATAATTTTAATTTTCATGAATATCATCTGGTTAGCGTCTTACCCAAAATCGGGGAATACCTATTTGCGCTTTTTAATCTACAACTATTTATATGCCGAGGTCAGTGAGAGCATCGAGGTAGAAAATAAAATGCCTGATATTCATAAATTACTTTCATCGGGTAGAGGGCTGAATACGAAGCTTAATCAGTCAGTTTTTGCGAAAACACATTTTTGCTATAATGAGAAACATCCTTATCATAAGGACACCCGCGGATTTATTTACATTATTAGAAATCCACGTGATGTATTACTAAGTAACAGCCGATATTCCGGGGTAACGGGAAATCAGCAAATTGACCTTCAAGCGTTTGCCCATCAATTTATAAATCTGATGGGGGTCCCCCGGTGGAAAAAAATGAATATGGGAACCTGGCCTGAGCACATTGCTACCTGGCTTAGCGCGACAAGTCAGTTTCCTCACCTGTTTTTAAAATATGAAGAGTTGAGAAAAGACCCGGCATCGGGTTTAAAAAACATCATACAATTTTTAAATTTAGACTTCAACGAAGAAAAACTTAATAGAGCAATTGAGATGAGTTCACTGGAAGTGATGAGAGTTTTAGAAAAAAAAGAAAAAGAAAATTCGACCAAAACACTTTTTGATGACCAGGGAAAAGACCAATATTTCGTGGGTGCAGGAAAGTCCAACCAGTCCCTCGCGCATATTGGTGAGGATACTGAAGAATTATTTCAAAATAGATTCGGCAGGGTTATGAATATTTTCGGTTACTGAAACTTATTAAATATCGGATTCAATAAATTGCCGATAAAGATTGGAATAAGTACCGTTGAGATTTAGCAGTTCGGTATGTGTCCCGCGCTCCACGATTCGCCCATGGTCGAGAACGAGGATGAGGTCAGCTCTGCGGATAGTGCTCAAACGATGGGCGACAACGATACTCGTGCGTCCAGCGAGAAGAGTGTCCATCGACTCTTGTAATCGAGCTTCGGTTATAGTGTCAATTGAACTGGTCGCTTCATCGAGAATGAGTATCCGCGGGTCAGCGAGAAAAGCGCGGGCAAAACAAATGAGTTGCTGTTGCCCAAGAGATAGCCCTCCCCCTTTTTCAGATACTTTTGTCCTGATGCCTTCCGTCATCGCACCAATCAGATCGAGGCAGTTTAACTGACGTACGGCGTCTATGACTTCCTCATCGGTTGCATCCAGTTTTCCCAGACGGATATTGTCTAAGACAGTACCGCTAAAGATAAAGTTATTTTGGAGGACGATTCCTATTTGTGATCGCAATGAAGCGCTTTTGATATTTCTGATTTCTTTTCCATCGATTAAAATTTCACCTGTGGTGGGCAGGTAAAATTTGCTGATCAGATTTATAATTGAAGTTTTTCCGCAGCCAGTGTGACCAACTAAGGCAATAGTCTGTCCCGGCTCAGTTTTAAAATTAATATTATGGAGGACAGGCTTTTCAGAGTTATAACTGAAAGTTATATTCCGAAACTCGATTTGTCCCTTTATAGAGTCGATTGCTTGTGCGTCAGAGGGATCCATCCACTCTGGTTTGGCATCGAGGAGACGAAATACTCTTTCAGCGCCCGCCATCGCGGAGAGGGCGTCTGTAAATCTTAATCCAAGTTGGGAGATAGGATTGAAAAATAAATTTGCGAGAAAGAAGAACGAAATTAGATCCGCGACAGGCATTTCCCAGCTGGGATTCAATGTGCCGTAGCCACCGATCAAGAGGATAGAAGCGATGAAAAACTGCGAATTAAGTTCGAGGAGAGGGATGTAAATAGCGGTGTTCCGGCTGGCTTTAAGATTATAGCTGGAGTGGTCTTGAACGAGGCGACGGAAGATACCGGCATTGATATCTTCGCGTACAAATCCCTGTGTGACACGGATACCTTTGACTGATTCAACCAGAGACGCGGTCACCCGGCTGAAACTTTCCTGCAATTCACGTGAAGTAGCGCTTATCTTTTTATGAAAGTACTGGTTAATTACCCAGAGAAGGGGAGCCATTATAAGAATCACACTAAAAAGGACCGCATTGTAATAAGCCATACAAATACCCGAGACAACCATTTGCATCAGTCCAACGATTGTGACGAATAACACGTTTTGAACGCCGGTGCGTAGGGTTTCAATGTCTGTGGTTAGTCGGCTGATAATATGACCCAGGCGTGTTTTATTAAAATAACTCATGGGCATTCGCATCAGCTGTCTGAAGAGAAGGTTTCTCAAGTCTTGAACAACGGATTCTCCAAGCTCGAGGGCAAACTTCTGACGGAAGACGAGCGTAATTTGTAAAAATAGAGCAAAGGCACCGAAACCAATAGCATACCACAAAATACCCACGGGATCTTTATCCGTTATCGGTCCGTTAATCGCAATACTCACCACTAATGCAAGAAGCGGAATAAGAGTGCCGCGCAGGAGAACGAGAAAAAAGAGAACATTTCGCTTAAACGCGTAGGGCTGAGTGTAAGAGAAAAGGCGCTTGATTAACCTTAACTCCAATGGGCGCTGTTCTTTTTCCCGGTTACGTGTTTTATCCGTTCTAGCAAGGGACAAGTCGTGTCTGACGCTCATGATTTACCGGTCCTTTTTGTCCGTTTTCCTTTTAATAGTTTCATACTCACCGGATCTATAGCTTGAATATTAATCGCCTGACTATAGGGGCCTTTTTGATTCATTAGCTCATCATGCTTGCCCATTTCAACGATACGTCCATGGTCGAGGACGATGATACGATCCGCGCGGTGCAAGGTACTGAGACGATGAGCGACGATAAAAGTGGTTCGCCCCTTTATCGCATTCTCGATCGCTTCGAGTATTTCATGCTCAGTTTCTGGATCGACCGATGCGGTGGGATCATCGAGCAATAAAACAGCTGGCTCTAACAGAAGCGCGCGCGCTATGGCCAAGCGCTGCCGCTGGCCACCGGAAAGATTAACTCCACTTTCGCTGATAATACTATTATAGCCCTCTGGCATCTCTTCAATAAATTCGTGCGCGGCTGCTATTTTAGCCGCCTTTACAATTTGATTATGGGTCGCATGGGGATGACCAAAAGCGATATTCGAAGCGATGGTGTTGCTGAAAAGAAAACTCTCCTGAAACACGAGGCCGATATTATGTCGAATATCTTCTAATCGCAGGTCTCTTAGATCGTGGCCGTCGAGAAGGATGCGACCTTCGTTGGGATCGTAAAAACGCGGGATCAAACTCATAAGTGCGCTTTTTCCAGATCCGGTGGCTCCTGCAATGGCTATCACTTCCCCCGGAGCAACCGAAAAATCGACATCATTTAATACGGTATTCATTTCATGGTATTTGAAATGGATATGCTCGAAGCGGAGAGCACCCTTGACCTCTACCAGAAGATGGGGATTTTCAGGCGGGGTGACTTCTATCGGTGCATCGAGAATTTCAAATACCCGGCGGGCACCGGTTAAACTTTGCTGTATACTGTCGACGATCCCTGCAAGGTTGGCTATCTGTCCAGAAAACTGTTGTAATAGCCCAGCAAAGACGACGATGCCGGTACCAATCGATAATTCTCCGTTTACAACAAGATAGCCTCCATAGCCGAGTAGAATTACCAGGTTGATTTGGGTGAGCAATCCGACAAAAGGTGTGAAGATGGTGACATTATTAAAAATCCTCTGTCTTTGATTGCGAACACGCCCGGAGGCTTTCTCGAATTTTTCAATACTGTCTTTTTCAAGGTAGAATCCTTTAATCATGTTTATCCCTTGAATGTGTTCGACAAAAGTCATCACCAGATTGTCCATCAGGGAACGGTTTTCCATATAGAGAGGACGGGTTTTTTTAGAAAAAATAACAGATACAATCCCGAGAAACGGTGTTGTCGCCAGGCATGCGACGGTGAGTAAAACATGGATATTGAGCATGTAGACAAGGTAGACGACGAGGGAGAGGATCATTATGAAACTCTGGATAAAAACACCCTCCATAAACATGCGCAGTGCACCGACATCACTGGCTACACGATTGATGATTGTGCCGCTGGCATTAGCGTCAAAAAACCGAAAGCTGAGCTTTTGCATCTTATCGAATACCAAGGCGCGCAAGGTTGCTACGATGTCGACATAGATCAGTTTACCCATCGACATCGTATAAAGATAATTCAGGCAGGAACGGAAAAGAGCGAAACCGAGAATCGTAATAGCGATCCCTATAATGACAGATAGAGGTGCGACATCAGCAGGGGGAGCGAGCCCGAAAGGCCAGTTTGGGGAGGCCGTATCGGGGATAACTTGGTAACGGAGAAAATCAATTCCCAATCCCGTTAGCCCCAGTCCGCTCAGCCCCGTGAAAAGTATGATCAGCTGATAAGACAGCACTTGGATACAACGGAATTTGTATTGCCAGCTAAACTTTAAAAGGCGCACTATCAGCGCCCAATTCGACATTTCGTCTGTCGCTGTATTTTGCTCAGTTGCGTTCATGAAAATGGGCAAGGATTAATGCGCCCGAGTGTTGTGGGCTAACCGTTGCCACTTTATTGAGGCGGATAAAATTCAAGTTGAGATAAAGTTTTACTCTGGTGAAAAATATCAAGGGGATTAGCTTAGGGCAGGATCGTTTTTCTGATATAAAGTTATATGAGTAGACTAAAGAAAATCTACTCAAAAAAAATGGGTCCCTTAAATTAGCATTAAGGCAGGGGTCTCGAGGATGGCCTTGAGCGCTGATAGATACTCAGCTCCGAGCGCTCCGTCCACAGAGCGGTGATCGCCGCTAAAGCCAACTGTCATACATTGACCGACGATGATATTATCATCGTCATCTACAATGGGTTTTTTAACGATCGCACCGACACTGAGTATTGCTGAATTGGGGGGATTTATAATCGCATGGAAACTGGAGATCCCGAACATGCCAAGGTTGGTCGTGGTAATTGTGCTTCCGGTCAATTCATTTGGGGAGAGTTTTTTATTTTTCGCCTTAACTGCCAGCGTTTTAACTTCAGTACTGATTTCACTCAAACTTTTAAGATGGACATCGCGAACCACTGGGGTGACGAGCCCATCCTCTACCGCAATGGCTACTGCAATATGTACACCACTGTGCTGTTGAATCGACTTACCCATCCAGGACACATTCACTGCGGGCACTTGATGCATGGCTTTAGCACAAGCCTTTAAAAAAAAGTCATTAATCGTAAGCTTTATTCCGCCTCTATCGGGAGGTAAGTCATTTAGACTTTTATTAAGCGAGGCCCGCACTTCAAGAAGTGGTGTCGCGTTAATTTCTATATCAAGATAATAGTGGGGGATTGTCTTCTTGGACTCGAGAAGGCGTTTGGCAATAATTTCCCGCATATTTGAAACGGGAACACTCGTTTCGTCCGCTATCGGTATCCCAGCAGAAGACTTTTTCGGCGGTGTAATGGAGAGCCTGCTTTCTGTAGTGCCTTTTTCCATTGCGGCGATAACATCAGCTTTCACAACACGACCATCCGGGCCGGTTCCGGAGATAGTCTCGAGTGGAATCCCTTCTTCTGTGGCAATTTTTCGTGCGAGGGGAGAAGCTTTGATCCGATCGCCGGGCACACTTTTTTCGGCGAGTGGAGTGGGGGTGACATCGATGGAAATTGGAGCTTCCGTATCTTGTCTAGATCCGGTTAGGAATCCAGGGTCCGGCTCAACATTGCGAAGGGGTGATCGCTTATCCGGTGAGCGCGGTTTTTCTCCCGTTTTTCCAATCGCGCAGATGGGGGCTCCGATTTCTACCTCGTCACCTTCATTTACGTATTGGGTAATGAGAACACCAGCGACGAAACTTTCCAGCTCCATGGTAGCCTTGTCAGTTTCCACTTCAGCAATAATCTCACCCTTTTCGACTTTTTCTCCCGTTTTTTTCAACCAACTAATTAATGTACCCACCGTCTGGGTATCACTTAGTTTTGGCATTTCAATGATCTCGGCCATGGGGGTAAAATTTGCAGATGGGATTACGGAGTTAGTTAACGGTAATTTATTATAAAATACTCAAAGCTGTTTGCACCACGCGTTGCGGGTAAGGAATTTGTTCTTTTTCCAATACCGGGCTATAAATCTGCGGTGCATCAACCGCTGAAATACGCTTAATCGGCGCATCCAGGTAGTCAAAGGCTTTATCCTGGATGATATAGGCAATTTGGGCGTCAGTGCCGCAATAAGGTTTATTCTCTTCAACGAGAACAACGCGGTTAGTCTTCTTCACCGAATCACAGATCGTTTCTTCATCGAGCGGGCGTAGACTGCGAAGGTCTACGACTTCAGCGTCTATTTCGTATTCAGCTTCTAGAATCTCCGCGGCTTTTAAACAAGTAAGGACCGCTCGCCCATGGGCAATGAAGGTTATGTCTAAACCTTCTTTTTTAATATCGGCTTTGCCAAGCGGAATAAGATATTCTTCATCTGGGACCTCGCCGGTCATGCCATAGAGAAGCGTATTCTCCATGACACAGACGGGATCGTTGTCGCGAATTGCCGTTTTGAGGAGACCTTTAGCGTCATAGGGGGTAACCGGACAGACAACTTTTATGCCAGGCGTAGAGGCTGCGTAATTTTCTGGAGTATGAGAATGTGTTGCACCCACTCCAGTCCCACCATTTGCCGGACCGCGGATGACAATAGGAACATTAACTAATCCACCGGACATATAACGGATGTTCGCGGCATTATTGAAAATCTGATCAAAGGCTACATAGGTGAAACTCCAGAACATGAATTCAATAACCGGGCGTAGCCCCATCATCGACGCTCCGATACCCAGTCCGGAAAACGCGGATTCACTGATCGGGGTGTCCAGCATCCGTTGTGAACCAAATTTATCAAGAAGACCCTTGGTCACTTTATAGGCGCCATTATATTCAGCCACCTCTTCTCCCATGATAAAGACGCGGTCATCGCGGATCATCTCCTCATCCAAGGCTGCATTCAGGGCATCGCGATAGTAAATAACAGGCATAATTATATAAAAATATTAAGAGTGATCCGGTGTTATGGGTTTTGAGCAGACGTAAATTTACTCAAAAAAAATCGTGCCCTTGGAAGTATTGCTCTCCGGATGATCTTCTTCCCAATAGACATCACGGGTGAGTTCTTCAGTTGTGGGATACGGGCTATAATCGGCAAACTTCGCGGCATCTTCTGCTTCTTTATGTGTAATCTTATCTATATTTTTAGCCGCTTTTTCGTCGATAAGTCCCTCCTTCTCAAGCTGATTATAAAAAAGCGTAATCGGGTCTTTAGTCTCTCGATACTCTTCAATTTCACTTTTTTTTCGATAACTCAATCCGGTGTCAGAAACTGAATGTCCACGGTAACGGTAAGTGCTTATTTCTAATAAGGTAGGGCGATTCTCCGTCTGCGCGCGTTTCATTACCGCAGCAATTTTTGTGCGGACTTCATAGAGATGGTGGCCGTTACACATGTCCCAATCCATGTCTACAGTTTCTGCCCTTCGTGCCAGCGGCCTGCCGATGGAATGGCGCTCTATTTTCGTGCCCATTGAGTATCCATTATTTTCAATTACAAAGACGACGGGGAGATCCCAAAGTGAGGCGAGATTCAGGGTTTCGTAAAAGGATCCCTGGTTAGTAGCGCCATCACCCAGGAAGCAGAGACAGCATCCTTTTATCTTTTGGTATTTCAGCGCGAAGGCGATGCCAGCACCGAGAGGCACTTGTCCGGCAACAATGCCGTGTCCACCCCAGAAATTTTTATCAGGAGCGAAAAAATGCATCGAACCCCCTTTTCCCTTTGAACAACCAGTGATTTTACCATAGAGCTCTGCCATACATTCATTCATTCCCATGTCCAGGGCGAGGGCGAATCCATGGTCACGGTAAGCAGTGATCAGCTGGTCTTCTTTCCCCATCAGCGAAACGGTGCCTACGGCTATAGCTTCCTGGCCGGAATAGAGATGCAGAAATCCTGCAATTTTTCCCTGTTGATAAGAATGGAGCGAACGATCTTCGAAGTGCCGTATACGCAGCATCTGGCGATAGAAATCAATTTTCTCATCTGTAGTCAGACGAGTATTGATTTCATCGCTCGCGTAAATAGAGACGTCGGATTCTTCCAAAGATGCTGTTGTTTTTTCCATAAATGCCCAGATATTCTATCTTCGGCTGTAACGCAGAAAAGTAAAATGATAAGGGGGAAATAAAAAAAAGGCAAATAATGCCTTTTTAAAGAATACATAGCATGAACTATTTATTGTATTTCTTCAATATATATTTCTAGTTTCTCCCCGGGGATACAGTTTGCCCTCATCGCGACAAAATGTTGTCGATAATTGAAATAAATATCCCATAGGCTATTCCTGTCTGTTTCAGGAACAGGGATTTCTTTAATCCTATCCGGTGCAAAAAACGAAAATTTGCCTTCTTCAATCACGGTGGGTAAATTCTGAATGGGGCGATGACAATCAAAGAGAAACATCAGCCAATGGCCGGTCCCTTCATAGCTCTTTTCGCTGATCATGGCAAAGAGATGGAGGTCTTTTTCACTGACTTTAAGGCCTATTTCCTCGTGGGTTTCACGGATGGCGCATTCGAAAGGGCTCTCTCCTTGATCCATGTTGAGCTTGCCGCCGATTGGACTCCACAGTCCCTGATTAGGTATGCGATTACGTTGCAGCAAAAGTAACTGATCCTCATCATTGCGGATAAAGATGAGGGTGCTAATCCGAAAGGGAAGGGGTGCTGCCATCAGGCCTTTTCTCTACAACAAGGATGGGGCCTGAAGGCAAGATTTTTTCATCGGTTTAAACATTCCGCTCCAGGAAATGTGTTTTTCCCTCAACGGCGGACTTCATGGAGGCCTGCATGATGGTATCGAGGCCAAAGCGGTTGTTGATTTTGTCCATTGCGAAGTACATCCGCGCTAACTTTTCGTCTTCGTGAAAAAAGAGTTCAAGCTGGTTGTTCGTATCCATTTTAATCGTATGTAGCCCGATACCACGAATTTTATGCCCCTCCTGCAAAAATCGTGTAAGCAGCGGCTCAGCAATTTCGAGGCAGGCTTTCAGCACATAATCGTCCAGGTTTGTCAGCCCTTCGGTAGCAAAAGTAAAGGAGATTCCCTCCCAGGTGGTGTCCTGAATACGAATATACCCCCCATACTTCTCTGCTTTCCGGTCATAGCCCCGCATCCGGTAGCACAATTGCCGGACGGCCTTGGTAATCTCTCCTCTTAGTCTCCAATTCTCGACTGTCCAGTTGGAAAAAGTGTGCATGTAGGTAATCTCCCGGGGGACGTGATCCGTTCTGTCCGTCACCTTCGCGTAATCCTTGCCACAGGCAGTTTCAAAAAGCATCTTGCCAAAGTAGGCTCCAAAAAGTTTCTGAAAAACTCCCGGCCCCCGTTTAAGGGCGTCGCAGATTGTTTCTACGCCCTCGTGCTTAAGTTTTTCGAAACGCCTGCGACCGATCCCCCAAACTTCATTCAAGGAAAGTGGATAAAGAAACTGGGCCGCCTCTTCCGTATCCAACACCACCGCCAGCCCGTTTGGTTTCTGAAGATCGGAGGCGAGCTTGGAATAGGTCTTTGAATAGGCGATTCCCACCGAGGCGGTTAGCTTTGTTTTGCGGTAGATTTCATTTTTCAGCCGTGTGCCGAAGGCGACGATCTCCTGGCGATCCCGTTTGAGAAGAAAACTTATTTCAAGAAAATATTCGTCCATGGAGTAGGCCTCGATCTCATGGGCAAAGCCGTTCAACACCGCATTAATCTCACGGGAAATTGCCTGGTACTTCTCGTAATGGACTTGTAGAGGGACAATGTAGGGACAGATTTGAACGGCTTCATAGGCGCTCATCCCTGTCTTGATTCCGAATCTGCGCGCTTCATAACTGGAAGTAGCGACAATGCCGCGAGCAATTCCGTTTTCCTTGCGCCAGCCGCCGACAATTATGGGGATGCCATAAAGATTATAGCATTGTTGCTCTACCTGGGCGTAAAAACAGTCCATGTCGATGTGAAGATAAAGCCGCTTGCGCTGATTGCCGGGATGCTGGTGATCAGAGGCAACCGTGTTGTAGAGAGTCATCCGGTGGACGTTCCGATTTAAGTCATAGTCGCCCAAATAATGACGGGTGGTATAAAAATTTCGATTTTGGCTCATTATTGCTTGCACACTTAATAAGTGAACATAAATTCACTTATTGATAAGATCAAGCATGTACCATACAGAAGTGAGAAAAATTAACGTCACGGCCTTGTTTGCCGCTTTTAAAACCCATGGTATCGTCCGGCGAATCACTCCGTTAAGCTTCACTCTCCTCACGGGGGAAGACTATGAGGTCGCGGTGGTCCGTAGAAGCTATACCGATAAAGTTGGCAATAGCCAGCATGTGCACTTTGTCGTTCAAACGAGGGATCAACGCTATTTTGATATTGTCTTTGACGCCAAAAAAATGACCTGGTGGCTGGTTATCGAAATAGAAGACCCGATGATCCTCCATGAATAAGGAGAGATGGTCTGAATGGCGAGTTGAGTCTGGACTTCATCCTTCCGGCCAGACACAGTAACCACTATGTGCGGACGTTACACCTTGACTGCGAAGCAGGAAGAGTTAGTGCAAAGATTTCTTCTCAAGCAGATAGCAGAAGAATTGATGAATGAGCTGAAGCCGCGCTACAACATTGCCCCGAGCCAAAAAATGTTGGCGGTAAGGCAATCAGCTGAGCACGGCGGGCGGGAATTGGCTGCGTTTAGTTGGGGACTTATCCCCTTTTGGGCTAAAGATCCAAAGATCGGTTACAAAACAATAAATGCCCGTTCCGAAACGGTGACGGAAAAGCCGGCTTACCGTTCAGCGATAAAATCTCGATGCTGCCTCATCCCGGCGAGCGGTTTCTACGAGTGGCGGCGAGAGGAAAAGAGCGAACCTAAACAACCATTTTACGTTGCGATGGCTTCGGGCGACGTTTTTTCGAT
>Ga0315339_1000329_pt1 | contig 65943 bp, 59 predicted proteins | sample ASW17metaG_FD_204514 | JGI IMG/M metagenome (GOLD analysis project Ga0315339, IMG submission 204514) | Ammonia-oxidizing marine archaeal communities from Pacific Ocean, United States - ASW #17 | ecosystem: Environmental > Aquatic > Marine > Oceanic | place: USA: California | collected 2016-12-05 | reverse complement strand
GGATGTACTGATCTGATGTGCCAAACGTCACCAATTGGCACTAGCGCATCAACAATTTTTTCATACTGACCGTAAACGCTAGTCAGAGTGGCTTGTCCCTTCTGTTCCTCTAAAGCCTTCAACTCAGCTGAGGCGTTATTGAGAGCCATATTACAATCTGACACTATCTGTTCCGCAGTCGCAGTTGCTCGGATGCCGTCGACCAGAATCTCGGGCTGATGGCCGCTGCAAGATACAAGCAGTGAAACTGAAATTAAAGGAAAAAGGGCAGAATGGAGTAGACGTTTCATGTGGGGTCCTTGGCAGAAAATAATCATAAAATTCGGCGGTATCTTAGCGACAAATAGTCTCTCCCGCCATCAATAAAACTATTGATAAGGATGTTGCTAGCTATATATCAAAAATGGTCGCCTTAACACTTCCTTTAACTATCAGATTCCTTTTTTAGCTATCGGTTTCGGCTTTATTCTTTGCACTGCTGATACTTCAGAGGCTTTTTTTAGCACTTTAGAAGGGGTTAACTGTCTAATTCGAAGATTGTTTTTCCTCTTGCTATTGTCCGCTCCACTTTGAGATCTAACAACTGGGTAGTCGGTATGTTTAGCGGATTTTCACTTAAGATAACGAAGTCGGCTTGCTTGCCGACATCAATCGTTCCTTTTTTATCTTCTTCAAAATATTGATAAGCAGCATTGATCGTAACAGCCCTGATAGCTTCAAGGATTGAAATTCGTTGCTCTTGTCCTAACACCTGACCGCTTCGTGTGAGCCGATTAGTGGTTGCCCAAAGTAAGCGGATCATATTCGGCGGCACTACGGGGGAATCATTATGGACTGTAAAGACAATGCCTTTATCTAGACTGCTTTGGGTTGGGCTAATACGACTGGCGCGTTCTTCACCAAAAACTGAGTCTCGATGCCAATCGCCCCAGTAGAATGTGTGAGCCGAGAAAAAAGAGGGAATGGCTTTCATTTCTGCCATGATGTTAAGCTGGTCTTCTCGCACTGTTTGGGCGTGAATCATCACAGTACGATGATCAGGGATATTGCTCGTATCGATGCTGCGGTTTAACGCGTTAACAAACAGATCTGCAGCTGCATCACCGTTGGCATGGGCCAAGATTGGCGTGCCTGCGTCTATAAATTTGGCAAAAAGACCATCTACCGATTCTGCTGGCATGATCGGATAACCACGATAATCGTGAGCGCCGCCCTTTGGTGGTATCTTATACGGCTGGGTTAAATAGGCCGTTTTACCTTGTGGCGAGCCATCTAAAATCAGTTTAACGCCTCCAATCTTAAAACCATTTTTGTAATCGCTCAAGATCGGTAGTGGAGGACTATTCTCTCCAAGATATGTCTCATCAACCATCTGGAAAGACACGACGTCAATAGGGAAAGGTTTCTCATTAGCCGCAGATCTCAGTTCGTTTATCACACCCAGAGACGACGCCCCATCCTGTGCCGTAGTAATACCATATCGAGCATAATCAAGTAGGCCGGCATGTACTAGCTCATTTATATTTTCTGCCGGTGGAAGTAAGGATTGAATGGCAAAACCAGCTGTCTCCTCCAAGACTCCATTGGGCCTCTGGCTATCTCCTTCTCGACGAATCACACCGCCTGGCGGATTAGGTGTATCCTCATTAATTCCTGCAATTTCCAGAGCCTTGGAATTAACCGCGGATAGATGTCCTGAAACATGGATTAACAAAATAGGATGAGATGTAGATACCTTGTCTAGATCGACGGTGGTCGGATGTCGCGCTTCAGCCAGCAAAGAATCGTCATAACCCATTCCCACAACCCACTCGCCTTCAGCTAGCTCTTTTGAGGCTATATGGCTTTTCAATGCCATGACCAATCCGTCCATGTCCTCGGCTGGCCCGACGGGAGGTGAAGCAACATTCGCCATCGCGGAGAGTCTTCCATGCCAAGCAACGTGACCATGAGCGTCAATAAAGCCAGGTAGTAGTGCGGAGTCCTCTAGATTGACTACCTCAGTAGTTTGTCCATCCCAATCGTCTCTTTGGCCAACGAAAACAATAGTGTCGTCTTTAACGGCCACAAAGTTAGCCGATTCAGATTGTTCGCTAAGGGTAATGATATTGTCTCCGTAGAAGGCTATATCGGCTTGCGGCGCCTTATTGCAACCGGCGAGCAACAATAGCGGCAGAAAGATAGCTAATCGAACATCTGTTAAACGTTTCAATGTCATTCCTCTCTTAATTGATGAAATTCGTGTACCAGTATACAAAAAGATGATCACGTCGTTTCAATTAAAACAACGTTCTATTAAATCGTGAATTTTACCTATGTGTTTGAGATTTAGATGATTAAATATTCGTTGTCTGAAGAGCTAAGTGCAAGCCATTCCTATTGAACAGGGACTGCATGTCATCTCAGCTCGGTTTTGGCGATTAAACAGGAGTAATACAACCCAAAAGATGGCTCTATTATCTGAGATATCCTAGTCTACTGTTATGACGAAAAAGCCTTCATCAAAGGCAGGCTTCGCACTCGAATACCACTTGCAGCGTACACGGCGTTGGCCAGAGCAGGGGCTATACCCGGTGTTCCAGGTTCTCCGCCGCCACCAAGTTCATGGCCACTGTTTATGATATGGGTTTCAATACTAGGAGCATCAGACATTCTTAGGGATCGATAGTCGTGGAAGTTACTTTCAACTACGGCACCATCTTGAATGGTAATTTCTCCATACATAGCAGCGCTGAGGCCATAGATAATCCCAGATTCAATCTGTGCCTTCATTCCATCTGGCGCAATAGCAAGACCTGGATCAATTGCCGCAACAACTCGATCAACCGATACAGATTTATCAACAATAGATACCTCTACGACTTGAGCGACGATAGAGCCAAATGATTCTTGAAGCGAGATACCTTTTCCTCGACCCTTTGCTAATGGAGTTTCCCAGTTGGCTTCCTCAGCGGCTCTCTTTAATACCGCTAGATGCCGCGGTTTGTCCTTTAAAAGATCCAGTCTAAATTTAAAAGCATCCTTACCAGTAGCATTCGCAACTTCATCAATAAATGATTCGGTGAAAAAACCATGTTGAGAATGGTCTACGCTCCTCCAGGCTCCAAAAGGGACATGAGTCGGGCTACTAACATGGCCAATATCTTGAGCTCCTACAGCATAGGGAATAAGAGGTGCTTCGGTAGGTTCGGCTTTATTAACGTAGGTATTTTCCCATGCGAGTAGTTTACCACTCTCATCGATGCCACCTTTGAATCGACTTTGTATGGCTGGGCGATAAAAATCTTGACGGATATCTTCTTCCCGAGACCAAATCAGTTGAATAGGACGTCCTACAGTTTTCGCAATTTGGGCTGCCTGAATCGCATAATCTGGGCGAGATTTACGACCAAAGCCACCGCCCATTAATTGGTTGTGCAAGGTTACCTTCTCTTCATCTACACTCAACGCTTCTGCGACGGCTTTTCGAAATCCAAGAGGGTTCTGGCAACCTACCCATATTTCGCATTGACCATTGCTGATTTCTGCTGTGGCATTGAGTGGTTCCATACAGGTATGGGCGAGAAAGGGAACTGTGTAATCAGCTTCAATTACTTTTGAAGCATTTAAAAACTGGGTAGGAGTGTCGCCTTGTAATCGATCAGATTGACGTTCTTCAGACGCAGTAATATCTCTAGCAAATTGCGCAAAAATGTCGGTACTGGATCTTGCGGCTAAGTCTACATCACTCCATGTTATGTTTAGTGTTTCTCGACCTTTCTTGGCGGTCCAATAACTGTCAGCTATTACGGCAACCGCAGGGCTTGATTGAAAGCCTCCAATCATCATATTTGATTGGGCCTGGGGAAGTTCAATAACATCTACAACTCCCTCAATTTTACGCGCAGCTTGGTCATCGATGCTGACGATAGTTGCGCCAAAAACCGGAGCACGAATTACCGTCGCATAGAGCATCCCAGGTCGTCTAACATCCAACGCAAACTGAGCTGATCCATCGACTTTGGAAGGTATATCTAATCGAGGGACAAATTTACCGACGATCTTATAGTCTTCAGCTTTTTTGAACTCGGGTGTTTGCGATGGAGTCATTTTAGCAACTTCGTTGACAAAACTAGCATAGGGCTCTCGTCGAGAACTAGGTGTATGAACAAGGTGACTATTATCTGTTGTAATATCTTTCAGTGGAACTTGCCAAGCACTCGCTGCAGCTTTGCGCAACATCTGGCGAGTTGATGCCCCAGCAACTCGCATCCCGAGTGAGCCCGTCACACGGATGCTCGTGCTGCCACCGGTTACCTGAAGACCAAGGTTGTCCATCAGTTTCATCATGGCGCCATCGATTGAGGGCACAATAAAGTCGGGAAAATTAATACCTTTAAACAAATATTCTCTACCAATACTATAGTGAGAATAGGCGCCAATAGCAGGTGCTTCTTCAATCCGCATGTCATTCCAGTCTGCATCCAGTTCTTCTGCGAGCATTTGAGCGAGAGCAGTTTGAGCGCCTTGCCCCATCTCTGAGTGGGGGACCATTGCAGTAATCGTATTGTCCCTATCAATGCGCACATAGGCGTGTACAAATTGCCCTCCATCGTCTCCAAGTAGGTCAGACATTTCACCAGCTTGATTTCCTGGGCGCATAGCAACACCCACAATAAGACCGCCACCAGCGATAACGCCTGTTGTTAAAAATGCTCTTCTTGTCCACTTACCCATGATTAGTCTCCATCGCGTCGTAGAATTGTTCTGCAACTGAAGAACCTGCAACGGATTTGATAGCTTCACGGATACGGCCATACATGCCGCAGCGACAGATATTACCTCTCATTGCTTGATCAATATCTGCATCGTTAGGATTAGGGTTCTCAGAGAGGAGCGCTGCGGCTGACATCAACTGCCCAGACTGACAATAACCGCATTGTGGAACCTGATGTTCAATCCAAGCCTGTTGTAGTGGATGTTGTTCGTCGGATTTAGGTTTCAGTCCTTCAATGGTTGTCACCGCCTTACCAGCAACACTAGCAATTGGTGTCACACAAGAACGAATTGCTTGACCGTCGATGTGGACTGTACATGCACCGCATTGCGCGATGCCGCAGCCAAATTTGGTGCCAGTGAGATCGAGCTGCTCGCGAAGTACCCAAAGCAGAGGCTTTTGTGGGTCCACCTGGACAGTTTTCTCTTTGCCATTAACCGAAAACGAGGTGACCATTGCATTCTCCATAAACTTGATTTCTCTTATTAAATAACTGACCAAAAGTCATTGCAAGTAAATTATCTGAAATTTACAAAAATTACACTTGTCTTGTAGGCTAATCATGGATCGACCAAAAAATGATGATAGTTCATGAGCTTTGGGTGCTGCGCGTAAAATAGTATTTACGGTGTTAGTGCAAAAATAAGAAATTTGTTTGATGTATAGATGTCTATTCTGAGCTAATATCTTTGATTACTAATAGATTGACTGCACAAAATAGAGGTTAAAATTTTGGACGCTCTGACATTCGAACAACTTCGTCTTGTTATTGTCGTGTACTCGTCCTCGATAATACCGCTTGTTCTCATCCCAATTCTTCACGTTAGAAACCTTATACCAAAATGGGTTCTACCGTTTTATGTCCGGCTATTTTTTATCTGTGCAATTGGATGGGAAATTTGGTTTAACTATGGTTTCGTGGCAGGAGATAGCGTTGGTGTTAGACGAGCAGATATATTAAATCAGCTAATTCCTGTGCATTTAAACTGGGTACTTAATTCTTTGGCTGATGCAGGTGCAATTTGTTGCGGTGGCCTTTTTTTAGCGTGGCTTATTTTGGGTCGCAAGAGCGAAGGATTTAAAACTTGGCGATGGAGTGTGTTTGGGCTGCTTTTGGTAGGGTTTATAGGGCAGAATATTTTAGTAGAAATGTATCTATATCATGACCAGCTATCCGTGGATAAGCCTCTCTCCTGGGCACCTTTAGCGCCGACGGGCCCTTGGTTTAACCCTCTTTTATGGGAATACGATGGGAGATCAATCATGTTCCAGAGTCAGCTTCCGTGGCTGATTATGACGCCTTTAGTGTATTTAGAATTAATAAGAGCTCTTAAATCATCGAGCCCGCATGGGCTGTAGATGCATCGCAAGTCGTAGCCTCCCAGAGAAGGCTACTTGACTACGAGGATCCCCTAAGCTGTAACGGATATTGCCTTATCAGACTCTATACATTCATCAAGAAGTTTCAAAAAGGCAGCGCGAGACTTATTTTTTGAGCCATTAAATGCTGTCATATTGAGCTGACTAAACCCTTTAGCCACAGCCAAAGCCGCTTCATCTAGGTGCTCTACAGGGGCGGTTTTATCGTAAAAGCCTGCACTAATAGCATCATCAGGCGACCATATTTCTGCGTTAATAACAGCGCGATGAAAGTAATTCAGCGGAATCCGATAGCGGGCTAGCTCAATGCCAAAGTTATGCATGGTCATGCCAATCATGGTCTCATTGAGCCCAGTTTTGAATTCGCCGTCAGCACCTATCCTGAAGTCACAGGCCAGCATCAGAAAAGCACCCATGGCGATACAGTGTCCGGTTGATACTCCGATAACTGGAGTAGGGAAGGCCAAAATTCTGCGGGCCATCTCGGAGCCTCTTGTCGTTAGAGCAATTGCGGCTTCAGGCCCCTTGCCCATTTCTTTGAGATCGAAACCACCAGAGAAGAGTCCTGGACGCCCTTTGAGTATAACTATTGCATTGGCAGCTTCGGCTTTATCAAAAGCAGCGCCTAGTTCATCCCATACCGTGTGTGACAGAGCATTTACTTTTCCATCATCCATAGTGATTGTTGCGACCCCTTCTTTGCAGCTGTAAGTCACGATATTGCTCATAAAAACTCCGTATTTTGTTGATGTAAGATGTTTGAATTTTCTTTGGAGAGCAAGACTAAAGCAAGAGTGAGGCGCCTGTCAATTAGGGGTGATAGGGATTAATTTAGTCTGCATGAGCAACTATTTCAAGAGCCGGTTTCAGAGTTGCATGGGGTGCTATTGCCTGCGATACTCACTGAAACAATAACTCAGGTTACCTGGTTGTGCTTAAACTCAATAAAATTATTTCTTACGCTTTGATCGCCTTTTGGATCGCCTTCGCATTTAACCTACTACAGCCTTTTGATGGTAATTGGGGTGTTGGAATCTACTGGCTTGGAGTCGTTATGCTTGTGGTTCACGTGGTTGAACTGGTACTGGTGTACTCTAAACTGAAGGCGGCAGGCCATGCATCTTTGAAGGATATTGTAGCGGTACTCGCATTTGGTATTCTTTACTGGAAGCCCATAATAAAAAGCTAGTTAACTCTTTGTTAATAATGCAAGGCTACTGTTACATAACCTTGCACCTGAATGAATGGACTCTGCTAGCTCAGCTGCACTGCCATAGAAATGAGGCACCCAAGCGACCCTAGCCACAATGCTGTTCTAAGATAAGTAATGCCAATCGTATAGCTTGCCAAGAACGCAATTCTAAAGCCTAGCCAGTAGGTTGCAGTCGCCGATAGGTCAATCCCCATATGCATTGAAAGCAAGCAAAGCGCGAGAAACGCTGCAAAGCTTTCTTGGTAGTTGGCTGCTGCTCTGGTTACTCTGTCATATATAGCAGATGTCTCTACTGACCCATCTCGATTTGACACCAGGTAACCGAAATTTTTCAGGTTTAGAGACGCAGGTAAGATCCAAAAGTGAACAAGAGCGAGAGCAAGAGAGCAAATAATAATAGCGGACATGATTTAGATCCTTTTTTATTGGTTATATAGTTTTTTGATTATGGTTTTCCAAATCAGTCTATAAAATTAAGCTGGCATATAGCAAGTGGTAGAGATATTTGAATCATTTTGTTAGTGGTTTTTAGGGTTTTTCTTCAGGCAAACGGGTGTAAGCCATACACCGGTGAAAAAGATAGATTGATGATCAGTTAGGTGTTGAGTTATCGTTAGCGCTGTTGGTTAAATATTTAGGAGTCTAGACATGAAAACACGCGCAGCCGTTGCTTTTGCCGCGGGAAAACCATTGGAAATTGTTGAGGTAGATCTTGAGGGGCCTAGAGCAGGCGAAGTCTTGGTTGAAATGAAAGCGACAGGTGTGTGTCACACAGATGCATTCACCCTGTCCGGAGACGATCCAGAGGGTGCATTCCCCGCAATTTTAGGCCATGAAGGGGCCGGTGTGGTTGTAGAAGTTGGGCCAGGAGTAAAGACATTGAAGCCTGGAGATCACGTGATTCCTTTATACACAGCAGAGTGTCGAGAGTGCGATTTCTGTCTGAACCCTAAAACAAATTTATGTCAGGCAGTTCGAGCCACCCAGGGGCAGGGCGTTATGCCTGATGGCACGAGTCGATTTTCCTATGAAGGAAAGCCGATTTTGCACTACATGGGTTGTTCCACCTTCTCTAATTACAGCGTGCTGCCAGAGATTTCCCTGGCCAAGGTTCGAGAGGATGCGCCATTCGACAAAATCTGCTACATCGGGTGTGGCGTTACCACAGGTATTGGTGCTGTAGCTTTTACTATGAAAGTTGAAGCAGGTTCCACTGTAGCGGTATTTGGTTTGGGAGGTATTGGTTTAAATGTCATTCAGGGCGCTCAAATGGTAGGAGCTACCCGTATTATTGGCATTGACTTAAATCCCTCGCGTATTCCCTTAGCAACCCAATTTGGTATGACCGACTTTATTAATCCAAATGAAGTGGAGAATGTGGTTGACCATATTATCGACATGACCGGAGGTGGTGTTGATTATAGTTTCGAATGTATCGGTAATGTTGATGTGATGCGTCAGGCCTTAGAATGCTGTCACAAAGGGTGGGGAGAGAGCTGTATTGTCGGTGTCGCCGGAGCGGGTAAAGAGATTGCTACGCGACCGTTTCAGCTGGTAACGGGTCGATCATGGCGCGGCACTGCTTTTGGTGGCGCCCGCGGTCGTACCGATGTGCCTAAAATCGTTGACTGGTATATGGATGGAAAAATCAATATTGATGACCTGATTACTCACAAGATGCCTTTAGAGGACATCAACAAAGCTTTTGATTTGATGCATGCGGGCAAAAGTATTCGTTCAGTGGTGGAGTTTTAAGAATGTCTGAGAGTTTGTTAGAAGAAATTGGCTCGAATCTTAGTTTCGGTGGGCAGCAATTACGCTATCGTCACCACTCTAATATTCTCAATTGTGATATGACCTTCTCTATTTATTTACCACCTCAAGCAAAACAGGCGCCAGTGCCTGTTCTTTATTGGCTTTCTGGGCTGACTTGCAGTGATGAGAATTTTGTTACTAAAGCGGGTGCTCAACAGCATGCAGCGGAGTATGGTATAGCTATTGTGTGCCCCGACACTAGTCCTCGAGGAGAGGGGGTGCCTGATGATGAGGAGAGCGCATACGATTTTGGTCTTGGGGCAGGGTTTTATATAAATGCTACTGAGCAACCGTGGGCCACCCATTATCAGATGTATGATTATGTGGTGGAAGAACTACCCGCATTGATTAATGCTGAATTCCCCGTTGATGGCAGCAAGGTAGCAATTTCCGGCCACTCAATGGGCGGCCACGGTGCCTTAACCGTCGCACTTAAAAATCCAGAGCGCTATTGCTCAGTGTCTGCATTTTCGCCTATTTGCTCGCCAATTAACTGCCCGTGGGGTCAGAAAGCTCTGTCCAAGTACATTGGTGATGAGAGTCAGGGCCACTGGAATAGTCAGGATACGGTAGAGTTGGTTAAAATCGCAGATGATCAGCTAAAACAATCCATGCCGGTTCTTGTTGATCAGGGCGATGCGGATAACTTTTTGGCAGAGCAACTCAATACTCAGCTCCTGATTGATACCGCTGAGCAGGAGGGGTTTCCAATGCAAATTAGATTTCAGTCAGGGTATGATCACAGTTATTTTTTCATTGCATCATTGATAGGTGAGCACATAAGATTCCACAGTAATTATTTACGTTAAATTAGCGGTCCTTATTAGATAAATAAGAGTCGCTTAGGCGCGATAAAAGATGGGGAAAATAGTGATAAACTGCGCGCCAAATCCAAGGCTATGGCCCTGAAGTTTGGTAGCTGGGTTTAGGAGTTAAGTCTTTTAATTCCAGCCTTCAAAACCAATGTTTCTAATTAGCTAGGAGAGGAGCTTTTGAACGCTAAAAACAATAATGTTGACCAGCTTATTGAGCAGTATAAAACACTGCCAGGCGGACTCTTGCCCCTACTGCATGCGATAAAGCACGCTTTGGGCTACATACCAGAGTCTACCGTAGGGTCCATTGCAAAGGGGTTTAACCTGTCCCGTGCTGAAGTTCACGGTGTGATTAGCTTTTATCATGACTTTAATACTCAGCCAGTGGGTCATCACAGAGTACAAATTTGTCGCGCTGAGGCCTGCCAATCTATGGGTGCTCGCCAAATTGAGTCTCATGCTAAGCAGAGTTTAGGGATTGAATACGGCGAAACAACTAGCGATGGCATGGTGACCTTAGAGCCAGTTTACTGTCTGGGTAATTGTGCGTGTTCCCCTTCTATTCGAATAAACGATGATATTTATGCCCGAGTTGACAAATCTCGGTTTGACCAATTGATTTCAGAGTTAAATATGCCCGAACTAGATAAAGTTGAGATCAGCTCATGACAGCGCAAGTTTTTATACCTAAAGACACTACTGCAGTGGCTCTTGGCGCTGATGGTCTAGCTTTAAAAATGACGCAAAATATTGAGAGTCGTTCTTTAGACGCTGAAGTTCAGCGCAATGGTTCTCGTGGGATGTTTTGGCTTGAGCCGATGGTGGAAGTAAAAACCGAGTCTTCTCGTATTGCTTTTGGTCCAGTTAATGCCTCGGATATTGAGTCTGTTTTAGATGCTATAGATGATCACCTTGCAGGAAAATCAATCGATCATCCCCTCTACCTGGGTGAAGTCGAGAAAATTGATTATTTGGCTAAGCAACAGCGCTTAACATTTAAACGCGCAGGAGTGGGTGATCCTATTTGCTTGTCTCAATATCAAGGTCTGTCTGGTTTTAAAGGTTTAGCCAAAGCTATTTCGATGACTGGCCAGGAAATCGTCGATGAAATCAAAAATTCAGGGCTTCGAGGACGCGGTGGTGCAGCTTTTCCGGCGGGGATTAAGTGGCAGACTGTTCTGGATACTCCTGGAGAGCAAAAGTACATAGTATGTAATGCTGATGAAGGTGATTCAGGTACGTTTGCAGATAGGTTGTTGATGGAGTCAGATCCCTATCAGCTCATAGAGGGAATGACTATTGCTGGTTTAGCTGTTGGGGCTAACCAGGGCTATATTTACTTGAGATCTGAGTATCCTGTTGCTCATAAGATTTTGAATGATGCGATTAAGAGAGCTACTGAAGCCGGGTTTTTAGGATCCAACATCTGTGAGTCAGGAAAAGATTTCTTTCTGGAAGTTCGCTTAGGAGCTGGCGCTTATATTTGTGGTGAAGAGACTTCTCTTCTGGAGAGTCTTGAGGGTAAACGAGGAATGGTTAGGGCTAAACCGCCACTGCCAGCCATTGAAGGGCTTTTCGGAAAGCCTACTGTGGTAAATAACGTATTGACCCTTGGCGCTGCGGCAACGATTCTGGAGCAGGGCTCTGATAGTTATAAAGATTTTGGTATGGGACGGTCTCGAGGTACTTTAGCTGTTCAATTGGCAGGTAATGTTAAGCAGGGCGGGTTAATCGAACTGGCGTTCGGGACCACTCTGAGAGAAGTCGTTGAAGGTTTTGGCTGCGGTACCCACAGTGGAAGACCGGTTCGCGCAATACAAATGGGAGGGCCTTTAGGGGCATTTTTGCCGGAGTCTCAGTGGGACACACCTCTTGACTATGAATCTTTTGCTGAGATCAAAGCCATGATTGGCCATGGTGGTATAGTTGTCTTTGATGATACCGCTGATATGGCCGCGCAGGCTCGATTCGCTATGGAATTTTGTGTGGTTGAGTCCTGCGGGAAATGCACCCCGTGCAGAATAGGAGCTACCCGAGGGGTAGAGGTTATTGACCGGATTGTCGGAGATCAAGATCGCGATAATAATTTAATCTTACTCCATGAGCTCTGTGACACTATGGAGTTAGGTTCACTCTGTGCAATGGGGGGAATGACGCCATTTCCCGTGCGGAGTGCGTTGACTTACTTTGAAGAAGACTTCGGTATTAATAGCCGTAGGGATCACTAATATGTTGGAATTTTACGAGCCGCAAGCAGATTTTGGTACGCCAGAGAGCGACAGTGAGACGATGATCACGTTGTCTATTGATGGTGTTAATGTGACCGTTCCTGAGGGTTCTTCGGTGATGCGCGCGGCATCAGAGAGTGGTATAAAAATTCCTAGACTATGTGCAACAGACTCTCTTAAGTCATTCGGGTCTTGCCGAATTTGCCTGGTTGAAATCGAAGGGCGTCGAGGTTTCCCCGCTTCTTGCACAACGACAGTTGAAGAGGGTATGGAAGTTAAAACTCAGTCTGATGACATAGGAAAACTTCGTCGCAATGTGATGGAGTTGTACATATCAGATCACCCCTTAGATTGTCTCACTTGTCCAACTAATGGTGACTGTGAGCTACAAGATACCGCTGGCGAGGTAGGTTTGCGCTCAGTCCGATATGGTTTTGAAGGGGATAATCATCTAGTTGCTGAAAAGGATGAGTCTAATCCCTATTTCACCTTCGACCCCTCGAAATGTATTGTCTGTTCTCGTTGTGTACGAGCCTGTGAGGAAACGCAGGGTACCTTCGCTCTGACTATTGACGGCAGAGGCTTTGAGTCTAAGGTGAGTGCAGGACAGGATGAAGCCTTTATGGATTCTGACTGTGTTTCTTGTGGAGCCTGTGTTGATGCGTGCCCGACAGCAACACTGACGGAAAAAAGTATCATTGATGCTGGTAAACCCGAGCATTCTGTTGTCACTACCTGCGCCTACTGTGGAGTTGGCTGTTCCTTCAAGGCCGAGATGAAAGGGAATGAAGTGGTACGCATGACTCCTTACAAGGATGGTAAAGCTAATGAAGGACACGCCTGTGTAAAGGGTCGTTTTGCCTTCGGTTATGCTACCCATAAAGATCGCATTACGGTGCCAATGATTCGAGACAGCATTAACGATCCTTGGCAGGAAGTATCCTGGGAAGAAGCTGTTTCCTACACTGCAAAAAGATTTAAAGAGATACAGGCAAACTATGGGCGCACGAGTATCGGCGCAATTTCTTCATCTCGGTGCACGAATGAAGAAGTTTATTTGGTTCAAAAAATGGTTCGTACAGGATTTGGCAATAACAATGTCGATACCTGCGCGCGAGTTTGCCATTCACCTACTGGATTTGGCTTAAAGACCACACTGGGTGAATCAGCCGGGACACAAACATTCGCCTCAGTGGCTAAAGCTGATGTGATTATAGTGATGGGGGCAAACCCCACCGAAGCTCACCCCGTCTTTGGCTCACGCCTAAAACGCCGGTTGCGCGAAGGTGCAAAGCTAATTGTTATTGATCCTCGTCAAATCGAATTAGTAAGCGCTCCTCATATTCGCTCGGACTATCATTTGCCCGTTCGCCCAGGGACTAATGTTACCGTTCTAAATGCTCTGGCCCATGTCATTGTTACCGAGGGGCTTCAGGCGCATGATTATATTGCCGAGCGCTGCGATACCGAAGAATTTAGTAAATGGACGAAGTTTATAAGTGATGAGCGTCATTCTCCTGAAGAAACTGAACAATTTAGCGGTGTGCCTGCGTCGGATTTACGAGCAGCAGCGCGTTTGTATGCACAGGGTGGGAACGGAGCAATCTTTTATGGCCTTGGTGTTACCGAGCACAGTCAGGGTTCCACTGCAGTGATGGCGATTGCTAATTTGGCCATGTTAACCGGCAATATTGGTAGAGAAGGAGTAGGTGTTAATCCACTTCGTGGCCAAAATAATGTGCAGGGTTCCTGTGATATGGGGTCTTTCCCTCATGAACTACCCGGTTATCGTCATATTTCAAGCAAGGAGACTAGACATCTTTTTGAGGGTGAATGGGGTGTTACTCTCGACCCAGAGCCCGGGTTGCGTATTCCCAATATGTTCGATGCTGCAATCGATGGCGAGTTTAGAGGTTTGTACTGCCAGGGTGAGGATATCGCTCAGTCAGATCCAAATACTCAGCATGTTGAAGCGGCGCTCACAGCATTAGAGTGTTTGGTTGTTCAGGATATCTTCCTTAATGAAACGGCTAAATTTGCCCATGTGTTTTTGCCTGGAGCATCTTTTTTAGAGAAAGACGGTACATTTACTAATGCTGAGCGTCGGATTTCTCGCGTACGCAAAGCTATGCCTCCTCTCAGTGGAAAAGCAGATTGGGAAGGGACAATGGCATTGGCCAATGCATTGGGTTGTAATTTCCAATACGGACATCCCTCTGAAATTATGGACGAGATTGCTCGATTAACGCCGACTTTTAATGGAGTTTCCTATAAGAAGCTTGATCAGCTAGGCAGTATTCAGTGGCCATGTAATGACCATACTCCTGCTGGCACACCAGTCATGCATGTGGATGAATTTGTTAGAGGTAAGGGCTTTTTTGCCATTACTGAGTATGTGCCCACCGAGGAGCGAGCTAATCGTAAATTCCCGTTGTTATTAACTACCGGCCGAATTCTCTCGCAATATAACGTGGGTGCGCAGACTCGGCGCACGAGTAATAGTCAGTGGCATGATGAGGACACGTTAGAAATCCATCCCCATGATGCTGAAGAACGTGGTATTAGCCAAGGTGATTGGGTAGGTATTCAGAGTCGTGTTGGAGAGACGGTTCTACATGCAGATGTGACAAGTCGGGTTAAGCCTGGCGTTGTATACACCACCTTTCATCACCCAGTATCAGGTGCCAATGTTATTACTACCGATAATAGTGACTGGGCTACCAATTGCCCTGAGTATAAGGTGACTGCAGTGCAGATTAGTAAGGTAACTGCACCGTCCAGTTGGCAGGCAAGGCAAAAGTCTTTTAACGCGAAACAGCAAGATCTGCTAGCGAAAGCGCGACATTAATGAGCATCAAAAACCATCCGGCAAGTCATGTTAAAAGGCATATCTGGCAGGACGGTAAACTTATGATGGCGGAGGACCAGGTCGCTACTGAAGCGCCACTTGCGATGGTCTATAACGGTATATCCCATGTGGTTATGATGTCGACGCCCAATGATCTCGAAGATTTTGGTGTTGGTTTTAGTTTGAGTGAAGGGATTGTTAGCAATCCCAAGCAACTCCTTGATTTTGAGGAGATTTCAACAGATAAGGGGATTGAGTTACATATTACTATCTCAAGTGACGCCTTTGCTGGTTTAAAGCAAAGGCGACGCAATTTGGTCGGTAGGACAGGTTGTGGTCTCTGTGGTGCTGAATCATTGGAGCAAGCCATACCCAAACCAACGAGTATCAGTAACTCCCTACAGTTGAGTCATGCTGATTTACAGAAAGCTATTGTTGGTCTAGCGGATAGGCAGCAGCTTCAAAAAGAGACTGGTGCAGTGCATGGTGCCGCCTGGTGTGATGCTTCTGGCAATATACTTGCTGTGAGAGAAGATGTTGGTCGACACAATGCGCTAGATAAGCTAATTGGAGCTTTAGCGAGGGATAACGTTAGTCAAGACGGTTTTGTGCTCGTTACCAGCCGTGCAAGCTATGAAATGGTGTCTAAGGCGGCCAACGCGAATATTTGTTTATTGGCGTCGGTCTCAGCGCCTACATCCCTTGCAATTGAGTTAGCCAAAGAGAGTGGCCTGACTTTAGTTGGTTTTTCGCGACCCCATAGACACGTCATTTACTCAAATGAACACAGATTAGTAGGCAAAACTCAATGAGCACATCAAAAATTGATCGATTGGTCAAAATGATTAATCAAATTTCACTTAACATGAGCTCAAATGGTTCTGAAGAGCAGGTTTCAATGGAGGTGTCGGAGCATCTGACCAAGTTTTGGTCACCGCCAATGAAAAGTCTTATTAGCGATTACGCTGACGATGAAAATATTGGTCTTACCCCAATTTCGCGCAAGGCTGTCGCCCATCTCGTCACACTCCAGAGCCTTAAGTAATCCTATTGCTTAATTACAAATTCTACGGGTAGCTTAGACAATTAATTTTCATATTGACTGTCTACGATTGATGGTTTTATAACCACTGACTTTTTTAACTCCTCTGCATAGCCTGATATTTGGGCTGTTAGAGCGGTATGATCCTGTGCAATATTAGTCGTTTCCCCGATATCATTTACTAGGTCTATCAGCAAAGGTGAATCGTGAACTTCTCTTTTAGGGGGCATTCCATAGGCACCTTGGGTGACATAATGTATTTTGTGATCTTTGTGCCGAAACGCTCTTAGTTCTGAGCCACTGTAGAAAGGAATAAAATTTCGAGGACCGGGGCTGTGATGCTTGAGTGTCTCTGTAAGATCATAGCTGTCCTCTGCGGTGTCTGGGCGATCAAATCCGGCAAGCTGAGAGAAAGTGGCAAATAAATCAGTTTGCATTCCGAGATCTTTAACTTGTCCTGGCTTGATGCTTGGTCCACTGAAGACGGTCATAACTCTCATTCCACCCTCGAACGTTGTAGATTTACCATTTCGCAAGGGTTTTGCAGATCCAGCATGATCTTTATAAATAAGCCACGGCCCGTTATCACTGGTAAAGACAATATAAGTATTTTCATCAATAGCTAATTCTTTAAGTGTTGCTGTTATACGGTCTACGCTCCAGTCGATCTCTTCGATAACATCACCATATAGCCCTGCTCTGCTTTTCCCGGCAAAATCTGAAGACCTAAATAACGGAACATGAGGCATATTGTGGGAAAGGTATAAAAAGAATGGGTTTTTCGCGGAGACAGATTCACGTATAAAACGAATCGATTCATTCGTGTAGCGCTGGGTGATAAGGCTTTGATCAGCGGGTCTCTCGAGCACAACATCCGAATAAACACCATTACTTTGACGTTGACTGTGAATTAGAGGTACTTGCCAATCATTGATGTTGGGCCGGTATATGTTTTTCTGTAGTTTTGGAGCGACAATCCCCCATTTTGTATTAATTTCTTCGGGGGGTATAAAGAAATTACTAATATTGATGCCTTCGACTTCCCAATCCATATCATTAGAGTAGGGGATACCTAGCCATTCATCAAAACCATGTCGAGTGGGATAGTAGTCTGGAGTGTCGCCTAGATGCCATTTCCCGAATATTCCAGTCCTATAGTGGTTTTCATGGAAGACCTCAGCAATAGTTTTTTCGTCATGGGGTATTCCTTTCTTGCTGCCCGGATAAAAAACAGCAAGATTATTTCCATAGAGTCCCGTGCGAACGGGCAACTTTCCAGTTAAAAGTGCGCCACGACTGGGTGTGCAAACTGAGGCGGCGGCGTAAAAGTTAGTCCAGGTTTGACCGGTTTTTACTAAAGAATCTATTGCGGGGGTTTCTATTAAAGGGTTTCCAAAAGGACCAGCATCAGCGTAGCCCATGTCATCTGTATAGATAATTATAAAGTTTGGTTGATTGTTTTGTCTGACGGAGTGTTGCCCGTGAGCAAAGGTACAGAAGACCAATAGAACTACGAAACCAAAGTGCGTCAGATTCATTTTTGTAGGACCCTGTAGCAATAAACTAATCAAAACAAATATTATCATTCTGATGCCTAGGCTACCAGAGTAACTCCTTTGATAAGCGCGGCTAGTTTGAGTGTTGGCATCATTTAAAGTCCACGCAGTATTTGGGTAAAGACCATAAGTTCGTAATGCACCATGTGCAAAGTGTTAGCAAAGTTACCAAGAGCTCGACAATTGCTGGTCAGATTGGTCTAGCGTTGTTTAAATCTGTTAGCTTTGCAGTTGCCACTTGCAATTTCTGCTAGTAAAGATTCGTTTTTTAGGTATTACATCGGGTTCTCTCTCGGTTACAGGCACTACCAGTACAGCAGCAGCGCTAACTACGTTCCATGCGGGTGGCTCTGCAAGTATGACAATGGAGGGCATGGATGGTGATGCAGGCCGTCAAGCCGCATTAGATAGACTTGCTAACGATACTGAATATCTGATTAACCATACTGTGACTTGCACTCAAACAAACTAGATGTTCTGTGAGTTTGATGTTCTGTGAGTTATAATCTTGTGACAGCTCTCCCCCTGCCTTAAAGGGGGGGTAACTAAAAAGAGAGAGGCTGATGGGCGTATCAAAATACCTTAAAGATAGGACTTTTTTAGTCGGATTGTCTGTTTGGCTGGTAGCCACAGTTAGCTATTTCCTATTTGCTTCAATGGACTATCCCTTATCTCCTATTGCAGTTGATGGTCTTGGGAGCATGCTCACATTTTACATTCCTGTCGTGCTTCTTACAGTATTCCTTTTACTTTACTTAACCAGAAAAAGGCCTCCGGTTGAGTGGAATGAGCTTTATGCGGTTGACAAGAAAACTGCCAAGAAAGAAGCCTGGTTATCAGTAGGATATCTGTTTGTAACTCAGCTAATTTTGGGGTTCGGATTTAATATAGGTCTCCACTTCCCTGGAACTGATGTTTATTCTACTGGGAGTCACTCTCAAACAGACGTATGGATTTGGGCTCTAACCTATACGGTCGTCTATACCGTCGTGCCATTGATCTGGATGCGAAGCAGAGGCTTCTCTTTGAGAAAGCTATTCTCCTCCCTTCAGTGGATAAGAGACTTGTGGATAATCGTTGCTTATTGGACATTAGACTTTTTCGGTCCTATTCTTGCTGGAGCCACTGATTTTATGGGGTTAGCAGCCAGTCAATATGCTCAAGGGATTCCGCTAGGGATATTTATTAATGCTCTAGGGGCTGGATTGCCGGTCGTTGTGATGATGCACATGATCTTTATCCCCAGGGTTGCCGTTTTAGTTGAAAACAAGCTTACGGTCATCCTCTTGGGAGGTCTTTTCTACTCTGTATTTAGTCTATTTGATCAGGGCGTAGATTACAGCAATCTAGCTGTTGGGCTAACATCCTTCACCTATGTTGTGATGACACAAACAATGGTAGGCATGGGCAAGGCAACTTTCACTGTGGTTACTGGCAACCCCTTCATACATTTCATAACCCTCCACATCTTTAGCGCACGAGTACCGTTCGACACTCGAATGTTCGTTGAAATATTTAAGATTAAATAGAATCAGCTTAACGATATTTTTAAAAGTAAATCTCTCCTCTTATTTCGCTGTCTAACTCTCTTTTATGATGCTTATATTGTCAAAAACTTTTGTGATTTGTATAAATGTGAACTAGGCTAGATCTAATTCTTATGTGAAACCATATACTCGAATATATAAGCGCAATGACATCCTAATGCCGGAGGTGATGCTGCGTTTAAAAATTAGATCCATCAAAAGAAGGAAGTGTCATGTACTTTGATCGTAAAAACTTTAGTTACTATTCAACGTTTCTTATTCGTCTTGCTTGGACGGTTGAAATAATAGCTGTTTGTATTGGTTTTATGATTTCAATTTTGGTCTCTGTATCCGCATTCAGATCTAGTACAGATAGTATTGGTTTTTTAGACAGTACTTCTGCAATATTAATTGCGGGGCTACCTTTTTTGTTAATTGCAGTTGTTGAATTATGCAAAATTCCTCTTGTGTTCACCTTTATGAATGTGCGGAGTAAGTACTGGCGAAGCATCTTTCTTTTCTTTGTGCTATTTCTTTGCTTAATTACCTTCGAAACTATGCTGAATGGGTTCGAAAGGAATTTTTCGAACTTAAACAGAGCTGTTGATAATCGCAATAATGAAATTATTAATATCGACTCACAGATTGCTTTGCTAGAGAAACGTCGCAGCTACGCACAAAAATTTACCGAAGATGACTTGACCATCGAAGTTGAACAAAAAAATGAATTTCTAGATCAAGAGTTAAATCGTAACGTGAGGCGTATTAACGCCGTTGAGAGCAACGAACTTTCTGGTATTGATCGTGGATTTGAGCCTCAGTTAGATGCAGAAATACGCGATCTCATGACATTACGAGACAAATACTATGATAATTGGAATTCAGAAAAGGAATTAATCGAAGAAAGATTTACCACAATGCTCGTTGAGAACGTATCCGGCAGTCGCGATGAGCGAACTCGGTTATTGAACGACTTAAATTCCCTCAAAGAGGAGATGAGAGTCGCTATGGAGGATGCCTCGTTTTTGACCCGTTCGGGGGTTGAACGAAAATATCGGCAACTGGTTAAAGAAAAAGAACAGCAACTAAACGGTATAACTACTGGCTATTTGGGTGCGGCGGCCTTGGAAAAACAATCTTTAATGGAAAATCAACTTCGCCAACAGATAGCGTTCGTAAACTCCAAATATGAGCGAAGAATCGGTGATGTTAATGATCGCCTTGATAGTAAAAAACAAGAAATAGTCGACCGGTATGCAGAGAATGATGCCATCGAGAAAGAAGTCGTATCTAAGGCGAAAAATGAAAGAAGTAGATATTATTCATTGAATAGTCGAGGAAAAAATAGTGTCGAGCAGTACTTAGAAGCTAAGCAGGTTGAATTAGAGGCCATAACAGCAACAGTGTTTAAATTTGATCAGCAAATTTTTGAACTAGAAAATCAACAACGAATCCTTAACAATGAAAGTAACCAACTTATGAATCAAAACCAAGTTTATCGCCTAGCAATGTACATTTACGGTAAAAGTTCTGTAGATGGTGTTGATAAGCGTATGTTGGGTGTAGTCGCAATTTTGTGGTTTGGATCTCTCGCTTTAATTGCCTCTGTGACAGGCGTGATGCTGGCTCTAGCTAGTTTTTATCTAAGACGCTTTGCCGAGCAGTTAGATGATGAAGAAAGACAAAACGCCTAAGTATTAATTTCACGAACGTTATCTCAGAACGCTTTTAGAAAGCGCTCGTTTCTGCGTGCTAGTCAATAAATACTGCGATTGCTATTAGCGATATCGTCCCTGATATTTAATACGTATGCCCACTACCAATTTTTTGCGATAATGGGATAGGGATGGTTGTTGAAAATAAAACTTTAGATTTGAGAGAATCAATGATGGCAGAAATGACTCACTTAAATAGTCGTGGCGAAGCTCATATGGTAGACATATCAGCTAAGACTGATACCGATAGAAGCGCTCTTGCTGAGGCACAAATAGAACTGACCCATGATATTGTTAAGGCGGTACTAGATGAAAAATTACCAAAAGGGGATTTGTTTGCCACAGTTCGTATTGCTGGAATTCAGGCTGCTAAGAAATGCAGCGATTTAATACCCTTATGTCATCCCCTACCACTCAGTAAAGTTACGATTGATATTCAATTAAATGGGAATCTTATGATTGTGCAGGCGCTATGTAAAACAACTGGAAAGACCGGTGTTGAGATGGAAGCATTGACTGCGGTCTCAGTGGCTGCGCTGACAGTTTATGATATGTGCAAAGGTATCGATAAGGGTATGGTGATTAAGCGCACTCGACTGCTAGAAAAATCTGGTGGCAAATCTGGAGATTGGCAAGCAGTTGATTCAGGGGCACAAAAAGTTGATTAATTTGTTGTTCTTTGGCCGTTTGAGTGAATTTGCTACAAATGTATCTCAGTCCTATGAGTGCGTTGGTGAATCAATGACACCTCTCATTATTCGAGAAGAATTGACCTTGGAGAGCAAGGCCTTGGGGCAAGAATTGTCTGAGCCACAGGTGTTGGTGGCAGTCAATAAGATGATCGTTAAGTGGGATCATATTATCTGCGATGGTGACGAGATAGCATTCCTACCACCAGTGACGGGAGGTTGAACGGGTCATGAGTGTGCTCATGAGCATCCAAGAGGACGATTTTGATATTGGTGTCGAGCATCTGCGTCTTCAATCAGCTGGGAATGGTGTAGGTGCAATTGTCACTTTTACGGGCTTGGTTCGTGAATTTGAGAGTGATCCAAAGTCTGCTGATTTTCAGGCAAATCTGTCAACCTTAACTCTGGAATATTATCCAGAGATGACGGAGAAACTACTCGCCGAAATCATTCAACAATCCTTCGATCGCTGGCCCCTTATCGCGGTTAGTGTTGTGCATCGGGTTGGTAGTTTGAAGCCCAATGATCAAATTGTTTTTGTCGGGGTTGCTAGCGAGCACCGACTAGAAGCTTTTCAAGCAGCTCAGTTTTTAATGGACTATCTAAAAACGCGGGCTACGTTTTGGAAAAAGATTGAGGCGGATGGCCAATCCCATTGGGCTGAAGCGAAGGTGTCAGATAGTGTTGCGGCAGCCAAGTGGGAGGGCTAAGATTTTGAAAAATGTTGATGCAGTCATTCTTGCGGGTGGTCAATCCAGTAGAATGGGAGTGCCGACTAAAGCATTGCTGCAGCTAGGCAATACTTCCTTGCTAGATCATGTGACGCGCAGACTGGCCTGCCAGGTGAACAGCTTATCCATCAGCGGGAGTCAGGAATACCTGGGTAATGCTGACTACCCTATTATTGAAGACGCGGTAGAGAGGTTTTCTGGACCACTGGCTGGGTTGTACAGTGCGATGATATTCCCTCAGGTTTCTGATTCAGACTACCTTTTGGTAGTGCCCTGTGATGGCCCGTTCTTGCCGAATAACTTAGTTTCAGAACTCTACACTCAGATTACCAGTGAAGATGCAGATATTGCGTGTGTTCGATATCAGAAAGTTAATCAGACAACCTTTAGTCTCTGGCATAGACGGGGGCTACCTGCGATTGAAACAGCCCTTGTAAAAAACAATAATGGAGGTTTCAAACCGCTGTTATCTGAGCTTACTACTACCTATTTGGATTGGCCAGAGGAAGAGATTAATCCATTTTTTAATATTAACACGCCGGATGATCTAAGTTTCGCGGAGGCAATAATTTGCCGTTAAATGATGACGATTTTATGCGTTATAGCCGCCATCTGTTGATGAGTGATATAGGAGAGTCTGGCCAGCAGAAGTTATCTCAAGCTAGAGTGCTTATAGTCGGGATGGGTGGCCTAGGTTGCCCTGTTTCCCTGTATTTAGCCGCTGCGGGTGTTGGTTCTATTTCTATTTGTGATCCCGATCGAGTTGACAAAACAAACTTACAACGTCAGATTCTGTATGAAACCGCGGATTGTGGAAATCTAAAGGTTGCCTGTGCCAAAGATAGGTTGCAAGCACTTAATCCTAATGTGGTCATTGATGCGTTTCCCTGCCCAATAGACGAAAAAATTGTGGCGGGAAATTATGATGTGGTTATTGATTGCAGTGATAATTTAGCAGCCAGACAGCTTATTAATCGAGTTTGCTACGATGAGCGAGTACCGTTTATTAGTGCCGCAGCGATTGGTTGGGAGGGACAATTAATAATGTTTGATTTCGCGCATTGCAGAGACCTCTGTTTTAATTGCATTATTAACCATAGCTCGGCTGACCCGATGATGAATTGTGCCAACTCTGGAGTAATCGGGCCAGTCCTTGGTGTTATGGGTAGTTTGCAGGCAGTTACGGTGATGAGAATATTGTTAGGTTTTTCCGTACACCACGGGGAAGTCCAACGGTACGATGGTAAGCGTGGGCAATGGTTTAGTCTGCAAGGCAGTCCAGATAAAGAATGTTCTGTGTGTGGTTAATTGAATTTCTAGGAGTGAAAATATATGAGTGTTGATAAAACATCAACAAAACGTCTTGCGCGAGTGGCCATCCTGACCATCTCAGATACCCGCTGTTTCGAAACTGATACCTCAGGGGCTTGGTTGCAAGAAGCCATCGAAGGGGAAGGGCACGAATTAATTGACCGCAAGGTGGTTATTGATGATGTGTATCAGATGAGGGCCATTGTGTCTGATTGGATTGCCAGTCCAAATATCGAGGTTATTCTTACGACCGGTGGAACGGGGTTTACAGGTCGTGATAGCACTCCAGAAGCTCTGGCGCCATTATTTGATAAACATATTGAGGGGTTTGGAGAGTTATTTAGACACCTTTCTTATGCTGAAATTGGGACGTCCACCGTCCAATCTAGATGCTTAGCTGGGATAGCGAATAGGACGGCTATTTTCTGTCTTCCGGGTTCTACTGGTGCATGTAAAACAGGTTGGAATGGGATTATTCGTCAGCAGTTGGATGCCCGTTTTGAACCCTGCAATTTTATGCAACATGTTGGTGTCAAGGCTGAATAATGCTGACGGTTGACCAAGCGATTAATGCGTTAATTGAACAATCCAGTGTTTTGGTAGACGTGGAATCTATATCTGTTACTGAATCCAGTGGCCGGGTGCTAGCGGAGGATGTTATTGCAAGTATTGATGTCCCTCCCGCAGATAACAGCGCAATGGACGGTTACACTTTTTGCTATAAAGATGCCTCAGAGAATCAATTTATATTAGCAGTGAGCCAGAGAATTCCTGCTGGCAGTTCGCCAACTAGGCTAGAGTCAGGTACTGCAGCTAGAATTTTTACGGGAGCTGAAATACCTGAAGGAGCTAACTGTGTTGCGATGCAGGAAAATTGCTCAGAAATAGATGGATCAGTGGTCTTAGACTCAAAGGCTGTGATCGACGGGAACATTAGACCTCGGGGTCAAGATGTTGCCTCAGGAGCAACCATTCTGACTAAGGGGCGTCATATTAGATCCGCTGAGATGGGACTGTTAGCCTCTCAGGGCATCAACAAAGTTTCAGTGTATCAACGACTAAAAGTAGCAGTCTTTTCTACTGGAGATGAATTGATTGAGCCTGGCCATAAATTGCAGTCGGGCCAAATTTACAATTCTAATCAACCCATGCTGATGGGCCTATTAAAAGATCTGGGTATGGAGTGCATTGATATGGGGACTGTGGCGGATAATGCGGCAGCTACTGAGGATATCTTGCTGCGTGCATCAAATAAGGCAGATGTTGTCATAAGCGCCGGAGGGGTTTCAGTTGGAGAGGAGGACTATGTTAAAACCGTGGTTGAACAGCTTGGAACCCTCGATTTTTGGCGCGTTGCAATCAAGCCAGGCAAGCCCTTAGCTTTCGGTTCTGTTAACCAGACCCCGTTTATCGGATTGCCTGGAAATCCAGCTTCTGTATTTGTCACTTTTTCTGTTTTAGCCACGCCATTTTTGTTATCTAGTCAAGGTGCTTCTAGCCAAAGGGCGTCTATGACTCAAGGTAGAGCGTTATTTGATCGTAATGGTGAATCTCGAGAAGTATTTCTACGAGGACGTTTGGTTGATGGAGACGACGGTTGTGGCGTTGATATATATCCTAATCAGAGTAGTGGAGTTCTCTCTTCTGTAGCTTGGGGAAATGTCCTCGTTAGGCAAAAAAGTGGTGAAAATATACGCGTTAATGACACTATTGATGTGTTAATCTACTAGGCGCGCGAAGCCCTACAAAAAAGAGTGGAATATGGCTAGTTATAATCATTCATCAGTAACCCCGGCGGCTTTGGTAGACCCCTTTGGTAGGACCGTTGACTATCTCCGCTTATCAGTAACAGATCGATGTAATCTCCGCTGTACCTACTGTATGGCTGAAGATATGACCTTCTTGCCAAGACAACAAATTCTTTCCCTTGAAGAGCTTCGTGATGTAGCGATTGCTTTTGTTGAACTGGGAGTGAAAAAGATTCGCCTTACTGGTGGAGAGCCACTTATTCGGCGAGATATTATTAAGTTGGTTGATGCCATAGCGGGATTGCAAGGCTTAGATGAAGTGACCATGACTACCAATGGCATGTTATTGCCGAAAATGTCGCAATCACTTAAAGATGCTGGTTTAGCGAGACTCAACATCAGTGTGGATAGCCTTAAGCCAAATAGATTTAGAGAGTTAACACGGACAGGTGATCTAGAATTGTGGCATCAGGGTGTTCAAGCGGCAAAACGAGCTAGATTTAATAAGCTCAAACTTAATGCTGTGATTTTAGACGGCTTCAATAATGATGAAGTTCTCGATTTAGCACGTTTTGCGGTAGATAACGAAATGGATATATCTTTTATAGAAGAAATGCCTCTTGGTGTCATTTCTTCTCATGAGAGATCAGCTACTCAAATATCCAGTGCGCACATACGTGAGCAGCTAGAAAGCGAGTTCAGTCTCGTTGATAGTTTAGAAACTACTGGTGGACCTTCTCGGTATGCACACGTTGCCAATAGTTCAAGTAGAATTGGCTTTATTTCACCCATGTCGAATAATTTCTGTGAGTCTTGTAATCGGGTAAGAATGACGGCTGAAGGGCGACTGCTTTTGTGTTTAGGAAATGAGCACAGTATGGATTTGCGCTCGGTTATGCGGAGTAACCCTGGAGATACTGAGTTATTAAAGTCTAAGATTGTTCATGCATTACAAAATAAACCAGAACGCCATTATTTTGACCCTGACAAAATAGATATTGTACGGTTTATGAATATGACCGGTGGCTGAGATAATTGATCAGTTACAGCCTCAATCTTAGGTTGATTTAAAAATACGAATATTTAAGACGAGTAAATTTGTATGAGTGACTATCTCTTTAGTGCTGTGCCAGATGTGTTAGTGGGGCCGGAGGCTTCCAAACAACTTGGGGATTTAGCAGTTAGCATGGGTATTACTCGAGCATTGATTGTTACTGATCGGGGAATTATTCAGTTTGGTCTTTTAGATAGTGCGACCAATAGTCTCAATGCATCAAAGGTTGAGTATGAGTTATACGCCGATGTTGTCGCGGATCCTCCTGAGTCAGTTGTGATGGATGCGGTGACAGAAGCTCAAGCGTTCAATTGCGATGGTGTTATTGGCTTTGGTGGCGGCAGCTCCATGGATGTAGCTAAATTGTTGGCGGTGTTAATCAAAGGCGAACAGTCTCTATCTGATATCTATGGTGTCGATCAAATTACCGGCGGCCGATTACCGTTAATTCAGGTACCCACTACTGCGGGAACAGGGTCTGAAGCAACTATGGTATCCATTATTACCACGGGAGAAACGACTAAGGCAGGGGTAGTTAGTCGTACACTGTTAGCAGATAAAATTGTCTTAGATGCGAGTTTGACTCTGGGGTTACCTCCGCATGTAACGGCTGCGACTGGGATCGATGCAATGGTTCACGCCATTGAGGCTTATACTTCGAAGCGCCTAAAAAACTCGTTGTCAGATATGCTCGCTCGAGAGGCTCTGAGGCTTCTTGCAGGTAATATCGTCGTTGCAGTCAAGCAGGGAGATAATCTAGATGCAAGAGGCAGTATGTTGCTTGGAGCGATGCTTGCAGGTCAGGCATTCGCCAATGCACCGGTGGCGGCTGTGCACGCTCTCGCGTACCCCCTTGGCGGTAATTACCATATACCCCATGGTTTGAGTAATTCGTTGGTACTACCTCATGTCATCCGCTTTAACGGGCCCTCAGCAGGAGATCTTTATAAGGAAATTGCTCCTTTGATTATGCCTGGAAAGTCATTGCCTGATGACGCTTTGGTGGTCACGGAGATGCTTGCAGAGCACTTTTTGAGTCTTGCTGAGGATTTAGGATTGCAAACCTCCTTGAGTCAGATGAATGTACCTGAGGGCGATTTACCGAAACTTGCGGAAGAGGCTATGCTCCAACAAAGGTTGTTAATTAATAATCCCCGAGAAGTCAGCTTAGATGACTCCTTAGAAATTTATCGTCAAGCCTATTAGGTATGTGGGAGAAGACACCATGAGCGATGATCAGCGAGCCAGCTACAGATATTTTACCGATATAACCACTCGATGGATGGATAACGACATCTATGGTCATATAAACAATGTCGTCTATTACAGTTACTTTGACTCGGTGGCTAATAAGTATCTGATAGAAGAGGGCGGCTTAGACATCAAAGACTCCCAGGTTGTAGGTTTTGTAGTTGCATCGAATTGTCAGTACAAATCCCCTATTGCTTACCCACAAGCCATAGAGGCAGGTTTGCGAGTTAATCGGTTGGGTAATAGTTCTGTAGAGTACGGAATTGGTATTTTTCAGGAAGGTTCTACCGTTGCATCTGCCATAGGAACCTTCACTCATGTTTTTGTAGATCGATCTACTGATAAGCCGGTGGCAATACCAGATCCAATTAGATCTGCTTTAGAGGCTGTGTTAATCAAGGACGCTTAGACATCTAAAGGAGATGGTCGTGGAGTTTAAAAACAAAGTTGTTGTTGTTACTGGGGGCGCCAATGGCATAGGGCGCTCATTATGTGTTGAGTTTGCAAATGCTGGAGCCAAGGTTGCAGTGGTTGATTTAGAAGCTAAATCTGCCAGTGATGTAGCTGAGTTGGTTGATGGAATCGGTGTCAAGGCTGACGTTGGCATTGAAAAAGATATTCAGACCATGGTGGATGAAGTTGAATCATCACTGGGTCCAGTCGATATTTTTGTATCTAACGCCGGTATTTCCTTTGGGGATGGGCCTGATTGGATGGCGGCGTCAGCACCTGATGAAGCTTGGGAAACCAGTTGGAAGGTTAATGTTATGGCTCACGTTTATGCTGCTCGAGCAGTGGTGCCAGGCATGATTAAGCGCGGCGGCGGATATCTAGTCAATGTAGCTTCAGGAGCCTCATTATTATGCCAAGTCGGCGATGCGGCATACTCTACGACTAAAACTGCAGCCCTTGGTTTTGCTGAGTCCTTGGCGATTACCCACGGAGATGACAATATTAAGGTATCTGTGGTTTGCCCCCTTTATGTTGCAACTCGCATGACTGAAGGTGGTCGAGGTGTAAGTGGCCAAGATGAAGTGATGACTGCGGATGATGCGGCGAAATCAATATTAAAGGGCATGCATGAAGGACACTTCTTAATTTCACCTCATACTGAATTAGCTCAGTACGCAGAGCAAAAGGGACAAGATTATGATCGTTGGATTAGTGGCATGAGAAGAATGCGCCGAGGAATGGTTCAGCAAAATCCAGAATATGATTACAAGCGCTAAATCAATATGAAATGCTCTTCTCTTTTTAATAGTTTCCTAAGCTATGCAAAAATATCTTCCCTCATTGCCCTGTTATTAAGTGGCTTCGCCGTTGGCATTGACTTCGAAGAATATGACGATGACGTGGCAGCATTACTACGCGAGTATCAAAGTCATTCAGATTCAAAGGGTTCCTACAACCCATCGGTTTTGTCTTTTAATGAGACGGAAGAAGCCAATACTCTGGTAGATTTTGAAAATGGTCTGATCTTTTTGACAGCAATTACACCAGAGACATTAAAACAGTCAATTATCGACGTGTTACTCACACAAATCGATCCCTCAGTGATCGATGCTAAAACAGCTCAAGATTTTGGACTAATCAATGAAACAACCAATAAACCATTCTTTTGGGGTCAGGTCTTAGATCATAAAGGCAGGCCCATACAGGCAAGGCATGCTGCCGCAGACTTTGCTGATGTTTTACTCCGGCAAAAGTCATTTGAAGCTGGAAGATTTAGTGTGTCCATCAATATGGTGGAAACTCATAAAGCTATTGCCGGCAGTAAATATGTAAAATATGCTAAAAAAGCTAGCCGCCAACACAATGTGTCTGTTTCTCTAATGATGGCTATCATGGAAACCGAAAGTTCTTTTAATCCACTGGCTCGCTCTCGGTCGAATGCTCTTGGGTTGATGCAAATTAAAGCTGACACCGCAGGCAGAGATTATTTCTCGCTAATTAAGGGCTACAAACACACGCCCTCACCAAATTTTTTATATCGCCCTGAAAATAATATTGAGGTCGCTGCAGGCTATCTAAATATTCTGAGTAATCGCTATTTGGTAGGTATTCGCGATCCGAAGAAACTTGAGTATGCGATGATCTCTAGCTACAACGGTGGGGCAGGCAACCTTTGGCGCAGCCTCAATAAAAAGGGTAACAAAACTAAAGCAATTGCGCGCATCAACAAAATGTCCACCAAAGACTTCTACTGGTTTCTTACTAATCGACATATTAGAGAAGAGACAAGAAACTACGTTAAAAAAGTGAGTGGTAAGAAACGAAAGTATGTAAATTTATAGATGCACAGCAAGATTTTTGTTTTCTTCAGTTACATAGAACTAACGTTTATTAACAAAAGGTTTCTACGGTATGTCCGATGACGCTCTAAGTAATTCAGCTCAGGAAGGACGTCTGCAACGGAAGACTTCGTTAAAAGGCAGTTTCATTTCTACATTTAGACAAGTGTTTTTACGTCATGGTTTGACCATGGGATTCATAGCTTTGTGTTGTCTCTTATTGCCTGAAGCATCTCAGGCTATAGCCTGGAGTTCATCGCCATTGATGTCAGCACCAACATATTATTTTGGTTTTTTGCTCGGGCTTCTGTTATTTTTTCTTGTTTTTCTGAGATTAAAAGGTCATCAACTCACACAAATGCAATTGGCTTGGCTTAGCTATTTATTATTTATTTCGGTGGTAGAAGAGTTCGCGTTTCGATTGATGCTTCCCAGCCTGCTTGTGGGGGCGATGGGCATAATTCCTGCGGCGGTTTTGAGTAATTTTTTATTTGCTAGCATTCACTATGTCACATTGCGATGGAAGTTTATCAACTGTTTGGGAGTCTTCTTCGGAGGCCTGGGTTTAAGTCGTCTGTTAGGAAATACAGAGGATATTGTCTTGGTGATTTTGGTGCATTGGTTTTTTACATTTTTAAACACGCCAACTTCTCCTAATCGAACAGGGCAGGCAGCAGTCAACGAGTAAATTTGAGTTTACTCGCTATGAAGTCTCATTAAACCCTCCTGAATAGTGCTCGCTACCAATCTACCATCTTGAGTGTAAAAGGTACCTCGGCTTAGGCCTCGAGCGCGACTCGAGCGAAGACTGTCCATGTGATAAAGCATCCATTCGTCGACTCTAAAGCTATCATGAAACCAAATACAGTGGTCAAGAGAGGCTGGCTGTAATTTGGGATTCATCATGCTCACCGCATGGGGAAGCAGGGACGTGCTCATCAAGCTGAAGTCCGATGCATAGGCAAGTATTGCGTGATGCAGACTTATATCCGTTTTACTTGGTAATTGACCTGCTACCTTGATCCAAATTAACTGCTCAGGCTTCCTCGGGGAGGGGTCCAAGTAATCAACAGGTTCAACTGATCGCATTTGGATAGGCCGCAGCGAGGGTCGATGTTTAGACGACTTAGTTTTAGTTGAGGGATTCAATTGCTCCCTAATTTTAGCCCATCGATGATTGTCATCTTCAAGATCATCAGGGCCGGGGCAGTCGGGCATATCAGCTTGGTGGTTTAAGCCCTCCTCAAGAACTTGGAACGACATTTCCGTGTTAAAAATAGCCTTTCCGCGCTGAGACGCTACTACTCGACGAGTAGTGAATGAGCCACCATCACGGATATTATCGACTTCGTAAAGGATTGGTACATTTGGATCGCCGGGGCGCAAAAAATAGGCATGCTGAGAGTGTACAAGACGCTCATCATTGACCGTATCTTGAGCGGCACGCATTGCCTGAGCAAACACCTGGCCTCCGAAAACTCTTGAATTAGTAGTTTCTGGTGTTGTGCCGCGGTAGATGTTCGTATCAATTTTTTCTAGCTCAAGTATGTTGAGCAACTTTTGTAAAGCTTCAGACATTCACAATAGTCCTTGTGATCCAATATGTAATATTATTCAACCGCTAATGTTGCCGTTAACTCGCAGAAGATAGCCAAAGAGGCGATTAGCATTCGTGGGCGGTGAGTCACCAAAATTCTTGAACGCAAGCATAACCTACTGTACCTTCAAGTTCCTCAAAAAAAAGCACATTTCATTGAGAATGTGCAGCGTCGGTTCTTTCATTGACGCGATGACATATTGGCACATATACTGTCAAAATATAATTGGATCTAGTGGGAGCCTTAAGTGAGTAGTTTAGATAGTTTTAGACAGGAAACACGAGAGTGGTTAGAAGAAAACTGCCCTCAGAGCATGCGATCGCCAATGACTAACGTTGAGAATGATCAATGTTGGGGTGGCCGTAAGTGGACGTTTAAGAGTGAAGATCAGAAATTGTGGATGGAGAGAATGGGTGCTAAGGGTTGGACTGCACCAGATTGGCCCAAAGAGTATGGTGGGGGAGGGTTAAACAAAGAAGAGCACAAAGTTTTGAAGTCAGAGTTGGGTCGCATTAGAGCGCGGTCTCCTCTGGATAGTTTTGGAATCTGGATGATCGGTCCAGCGCTTTTAAAGTTTGGCTCTGAAGCGCTAAAGCAACAACACCTGCCGCCTATCGTGCGTGGTGAAATCCGCTGGTGTCAGGGTTACAGCGAGCCCGGTGCTGGCTCTGATTTAGCCGGATTGCAAAGTAAAGCTGTGGATATGGGAGATCACTTTATTGCCAATGGACAAAAGGTGTGGACTTCCTACGGTGACAAAGCAGATTGGATGTTTTGTCTACTGCGCACGGATCCTGATGCAAAAAAACAAATGGGCATCAGCCTAGTACTGTTTGATATGGAAACTCCTGGGGTAAATCCCAAACCAATTAAATTGATCTCTGGCAGTTCACCCTTTTGTGAAACCTTTCTTGATGATGTAAGAGTAGAGAGAGATCAAGTTGTAGGAGAGGTAAATCAAGGTTGGACCATTGCCAAGTACCTTCTTACTCATGAACGGGAAATGATAGGTGGCTTTGGTATTTCTGCTGCCGGATCCAAAACTCTTGGCATGATAGCCGCAGAGACAGTTGGAACTACAAATGGTCGCCTAGATGACTTATTTTTACGCACTGATGTCGCAAAGTGGGAAATTGATGCTGCGTCTTTCGCCTTTACAGCAGAAAGAGTGACCGATGAAGTTAAATCTGGAAGCGGTGTTGGAGCAACCTCTGCAATGTTGAAATATTATGGCACAGAGCTCAATAAGCGTCGATTTGAGCATTTGGTGAAGATCAATGGCAGTAACTCTATGATTTGGGAGGGAGATGTATCCAACGATGGTTGGTTAGCCAAAACATGGTTGCGTACGAAGGGTAATTCAATTGAAGGTGGAACATCTGAGGTTCAGTTGAATATTATAGCCAAAAACATCCTTGGATTGGGTTAACAGACTTTATAGGTATTTATCATGGCGCTGGTATTAAACGAAGAACAACAAATGCTTAAAGAGTCTGCCCAAGGGTTTCTCGCTGAGCATTCTCCCGTCTCAGAACTTCGCACTCAAAGGGATGCGGGTAGTGAAACAGGCTACTCCAGTACTCTGTGGAATCAAATGGTCAATATGGGTTGGGCTGCGATTCTGGTGCCGGAAGAATATGGTGGTCTGGCCTTTGGTCATGTGGGGATGGCACAGATTGTCGAGCAAAGTGGCCGTACGCTAACTGCGTCTCCTCTTTTGTCAACTGCAGTATTAGGGGTGACCGCCATTTCTTTGGCCGGTAACGAAGAGCAGAAAACTGAGCTACTTGCAGGAATTGCCGCCGGTGAAATAACCACAGCTCTGGCGGTTGATGAAAAAATCCATCACTCGCCCACTCAAACCACTATGACGGCCGAGAAAAAAGGCGATAGTTATCTTCTAAGTGGCGTTAAGCGCTATGTAGTCGATGGAAGTACTGCAGACAAACTTATCGTTGTAACACGAACGGCAGGCAAACCTGGAGATATGAAAGGGATTAGTTTGTTTATTGTTGATCGGACAGCTGAAGGTGTGAGTGTTGAGCGAACACAGATGGTTGATGGCCGTAATGCGGCCATTATCAGTTTTACTAATGTAAAAGTTGGATCAGATGCCTTACTCGGTGAGCAAGACCGTGGGTTCCGAACCCTCTCAGCGACATTAGATGCTGGCAATGCTCATTTGGCTGCTGAACTCTTGGGCATTTCTCAGGAAAGCTTTGATAGAACTCTCCAGTACATGAAAGAGCGTAAACAGTTTGGAGCCTTCATTGGTTCGTTTCAAGCTCTGCAGCATCGTGCAGCTCATTGGTGGAGTGAGATTGAGCTCTGCAAGTCAGTGGTTTTAAAAGCCCTACAGTCCATAGACGAAGCTGATGTGAAGAGCTCTGCTCTGGCGAGCATTGCTAAGGCTAAGCTTTGTGAAGTGGCGGAGCTATCTACTAATGAGGCTATTCAGTTGCATGGCGGTATTGGTATGACAGACGAATATGAAATTGGATTTTTTATCAAACGTGCTCGGCCTGCTCAGGCTCTTTTTGGTGACTACAACTACCATGCGGACCGCTACGCACTAATTTGTGGCTATTAAATAGCTAAGAAATAACGAGGGTTACCAGTTAGGTAACCCTTTTTTTGATTAGTAGTTATTGACATTGATAATGCCATTTTATGGGTTAAACTAGAGCAATCAAACTGCGCACTGCGTCAATTTATACAATGATGAGGAATAAATGATGGATTTAGGTATTAGTGACAAGGTTAAACCGATTCTTGAGGAAGTTAAGAGTTTTATTGATGTAGAAATTCTTCCACTAGAAATGGAGTACCACAAAGAAGTTGGTACAGGGGACCGTTGGACATTTACTGATCGACAGACTGAGATTCTTGAGAGCCTAAAAAGCAAGGCTAAGTCTCGAAACCTTTGGAACTTTTTTCTAACCCATTGGGAAGGGGGCTATGGCCTCAATACTGTGGAATATGCCTATATTGCCGAAGAGACTGGACGTTCATTTTTAGCACCAGAGGTATTCAACTGTGCTGCACCTGATACTGGCAATATGGAAGTCTTAGCTCGATATTGTAATGAAGAACAAAAAACCAAGTGGTTAACACCACTTCTTAATGGTGAGATTCGCTCCGCATACGCTATGACAGAACCATCAGTAGCTTCTTCAGACGCAACGAATATCGCAATGAGTTGTGTTGAAGATGGAGATGAGTGGGTTCTAAATGGTGAAAAAATATGGATTTCCGGTGCTGGGGACCCACGTTGCAAAATCTTGATCGTAATGTGTAACACTAATCCCGGAGGCCCTCGGCATGCTCAGCACTCTCAGGTGTTAGTGCCTTTTGATACTCCAGGGGTTAAAAACTTACGTCCTATGACAGTTATGAATGTGGATGATGCACCTCATGGACACATGCATATGCGTTTCACCGATGTTCGTGTACCTAAAGAAAATATGATTTTAGGTGTCGGTCGCGGTTTTGAAGTGGCTCAAGGCCGACTAGGGCCGGGGCGTATCCACCATTGCATGCGCTCTATTGGTCTTGCTGAGGCTGCGCTCAAGTTGCTTTGCGAACGCGCAGTGAGCCGGGAGGCCTTTGGCCGGCCTTTAGCAAAGCTTGGGGGTAACGTAGACATTATTGCAGATGCGCGTATTAATATCGAAATGACCCGACTGCTTTGCTTAAAGGCTGCTTGGTTAATGGATAACGTTGGTACAGATGCCGCTCAACCATTCATTTCCATGATTAAAGTTGCAGCCCCTAACATGTCGTTGAAAATTATTGATGAAGCTATGCAAATGCATGGTGGTCTTGGTATTTCCTCAGACACACCATTGGCTAGTTGGTATGGCGCCCAGCGTACGCTGCGTTTTGCCGATGGTCCTGATTCTGTTCATCGCATGGTTATTGGTCGTCGTGAACTGCGTGAATACAATAAATAAACATCTAACAGAGTAAGGGTGAAGTATGACAATTAGATATGACGGTCAGGTGGCGATTGTAACTGGCGCTGGGAATGGCCTTGGGCGCTCCCACGCACTGGCGTTAGCGTCACGCGGAGCAAAGGTTGTAGTGAATGACCTTGGTGGTGCAGTGGATGGGTCTGGCAGCTCAAGTGAAGCAGCTCTCGAAGTGGTCCGTACAATTGAAGCGGCTGGGGGTGAGGCGATAGCTAACGGTGCAAACGTAGCTGACTTGAATCAAGTTGACGCTATGGTGGCTCAAACTATTGAAAAGTGGGGTCGCATCGACATTTTAGTTAACAATGCAGGAATACTGCGTGACAAAAGCTTTGTTAAAATGACGATGGAAGATTTTAAATTAGTGGTCGATGTGCACTTGATTGGCTCGGCTAACTGCACCAAAGCGGTTTGGTCTCTCATGCGCGAGCAGGGTTACGGTCGTATCGTTATGACAACCTCGTCCAGTGGTATGTATGGTAACTTTGGTCAATCTAACTATGGTGCTGCCAAGATGGCAGTGGTTGGACTAATGAACACTCTAGTTCTAGAAGGTGACAAGTACGATATCAAGGTGAATTGCCTATCGCCCACTGCGGGCACGCGTATGCTTGATGGCCTGCTGACCGACGAAATATCAGCGGTATTGACGGTAGAGGCAGTGACTACTGGTTTGTTGACCCTGTGTGATACGGATGCACCAAACCGCACAATCCTCTGCGCAGGGGCCGGTGGATACGCGCGTACTCATATTTACGAAACCGATGGCATTTTTCTCGCTCCAGAGGATCAAACGCCAGAAAACGTCAGAGCTAATATGGAAGCAATCGAAAATACAGATAATCAAAGAATGCTTGTAGGTGGCTTTCAGCAGACGGATAAGTTTGTAGCCAAGGCGAACGCCCACTTTAAAAACAAATAAATTTTCAGGATAAGATTATGAAAGCATTAGTATGTAGTGACTTTGGTTCTACTCAAGACCTAACCTTAGAACAGAGAGAAGACCTAGAGCCAGGTGCCGGTGAGGTACTTATTGACGTTAAAGCCGCTGGGGTTAATTTCCCTGATATTTTAACCGTTGAAGGTAAGTATCAATTTAAGCCTGAACTGCCGTTTATTCCTGGCACAGAAGTTTCTGGCGTTGTTACTAAGCTAGGTAAAGGTGTTGCTACCCGTAAGGTGGGGGATGAAGTGGTCGGTATGGTGCAGATCGGTGGCTTTGCCAGTCAGGTTGTTACCTCTGAATACACGACTTTCCCGAAAGGTAGCAGCATGTCATATGAGCAGGCGGCGGGTTTTGCCGTAACTTATGGAACATCTTATTATGCACTGAAGCAGAGGGCTCAATTACAACCAGGTGAGACTGTCTTAGTGTTGGGTGCAGCCGGGGGTGTTGGTATTGCGACGATCCAGATAGCCAAGGCGATGGGTGCGACTGTGATAGCAGCAGCTAGTACCGAAGAGAAGCTTGATTTTGCCTGTGAGGCTGGTGCTGATCTGCGTATCAATTATTCAACTGAAAATCTGAAAGAGAAAGTGAAGGAATTGACCAAAGGAAAGGGTGCTGATGTAGTTTATGACCCCGTTGGTGGTGATTTCTCAGAGCAGGCATTTCGCGCTATTGCATGGGACGGTCGTTTCTTAGTGATTGGTTTTGCGTCTGGCCCAATTCCGAAGATGCCATTGAATCTGGCATTGTTAAAAAGCGCATCATTGGTAGGTGTCTTCTGGGGTGCATGGTCAGCCCGTGACCCGTTGTCATCTCAGCAGAATTTTAAAGAGCTCGTGGCAATGATTGATGAAGGCAAGTTCACTCCTTTAGTGACTGAGGTGTACTCTCTCGATGATCATGGCTCCGCATTTGGCTCGATTGCTGAACGACGGGCCAAAGGTAAAGTGATTTTGTCCATGGATTAATGTTTAAAGCGTAGTCTGAATATTGAAAGCCCGCGAAAGCGGGTTTTTTTATGGGGTTAATCGAGCTTTTGGGGTAATTACGGTTGCATCTATTATGTTTTAACCCTATCTTTTAATTTGAATCTATAGACTTAGGTCAAGGACAAAATAAATGATTTATTCAACGACGGAAACAATTCCTGGACGAGAAATTCGAGAGAGTGTAGGTGTTGTTACCGGGAATGTGGTCCAGGCAAAACATATTGGCCGTGACATTATGGCTGGTTTAAAGAGTATCGTTGGTGGTGAAATACGTGGATATACTGAAATGCTAAATGAGGCCAGAGATATTGCTATTGGGCGACTAGTAGAGAACGCCAAGCAGAAGAATGCAGATGCCGTAGTTGGTATACGTTTTACCACCAGCTCAATCATGGATGGTTCTTCAGAGATTTTAGTATTTGGTACAGCGGTCAAACTTAGATAGTTGAATAATCAGGATTTTAGAGCCTGATCTATCCAACTATGTAAGCAACAGCCTAGTACCCGAGCACGGGGGCAAGCCATGTTTCATTTTCGTCAATACTCTCCTCTCTTGCATTGGCGTATTCTTCGATCTGATCTTTGTCTATCCTGCCGAGGGTAAAGTAACGAGATTGAGGGTGAGAAAAATAGAAGCCACTGACACTCGCAGTCGGCCACATGGCCAGAGATTCAGTAAGTGTTACGTCGATCGTTTCTTCAGCGTTTAGTAGCTCCCAGATCACTAATTTGAGGCGGTGATCAGGGCATGAAGGATATCCCGGAGCCGGACGAATACCTTGATATTTTTCTCTAATAAGAGCTTCGTTATCAAAGGCTTCGTCTGCTGCATAACCCCACAGTTCGCAACGTACCTTTTTATGGGCCCACTCTGCAAAAGCCTCCGCAAAACGGTCTGCTAGGGCTTTTAATATAATCGCATTGTAGTCATCGTGATCAGCTTCAAAGCGCCTGATGTGCTCATCAATACCGTGTCCAGCAGTTACTGCAAATGCGCCGAGGTAGTCATCTCTTTCATCGATAAAGTCAGCTAGCGAGTGAGACGCCAAATCTTCGCGAGATTTTTGTTGTCTAAGACAGTGCAACAATACCACTTGGTTGTTGTCATCGGATTCTAATGCGATGGCATCCCCCAGTGAGCGCGCAGGAAATAGTCCTATGACCCCTTTTGGCGCTAACCATTTTTCATCCATTAGTTGCTTTAGTAGCGTCTGCGTATCGCGCCATAGTTTGCGAGCCTCGGGCCCTTTTGCCGGGTCAGAAAGTAGATCTGGAAAACGTCCACTAAATTCCCAGGCATTAAAATAGGGCATCCAGTCAATAAATTCATGCAGTTCTTCAAGTGATGGTGAGAGTTCTGTTATGCCAAGCTTTAAAGGAGCAGGCGCCTTTCGTTTCATATCAACACGGGCTTTTCGCACGAGAGCTTGAGGAAAAGGTCTCAGGGGTGATTTTGCTCGTGCAGCGTATGCTTCACGCTTGTTTGCATGCGCCGAAGCAAGTTCGTTCGCGAAAACACTCGGTTCACGCATTAGTCGCTGCGCGACACCAACCGCCCTGGAAGCATCTTTAACATAGACTACAGTTCCATCGTAATTAGGGTCTATTTTAACTGAAGTGTGAGCAGGGCTGGTTGTAGCCCCTCCGATAAGCAGGGGGCGTGAATCTCCCCGTCGCTCCATTTCTTTTGCCACCCCAACCATCTCGTCTAGAGAGGGAGTAATTAGTCCAGATAAACCGATTAGATCGCAATTTTCATTGTCAGCTACCTCTAATATTTTGGCTGTGGGTACCATGACGCCGAGGTCAATGACTTCGAAGTTATTGCATTGCAGTACCACGCCCACGATGTTTTTCCCGATATCGTGGACATCACCTTTAACTGTTGCAAGAACAATTTTTCCATTGGTCTGCATGGTTGCACCGTCTTTTTCCTCTTCAATAAACGGCACCAGATAGGCCACCGCTTTTTTCATTACTCGTGCCGATTTAACCACTTGCGGGAGAAACATTTTTCCGGCGCCAAAGAGATCACCAACACGATTCATACCATCCATCAGAGAACCTTCGATGACATCTAGCGGTTTTTCAGCGGCAAGCCTAGCCTCTTCAACATCTTCTAAAACATAGGTATCTACACCACTAACCAGGGAGTGAGTTAATCGATCTGTAATTGGAAGGCCACGCCAATCTTGATCTACCATACTTGTAGACGTGGTTTTATTATCCGCATACTGGGGTGCAAGGTGTAATAATTGTTCTGTGGCACCGGATGTGCGATTGAGAATGACATCCTCGACGGCATCTCGGAGTTTTTCAGGTAATTCATCATAAATAGCGAGCTGGCCGGCGTTAACAATGGCCATTGTGAGGCCACTTCGAATGGCGTGGTAAAGAAAAACCGAATGCATTGCCTCTCGCAACGGATTATTGCCACGAAAGCTAAAGGACACATTAGACAAGCCACCAGATAGGGCAGCGCCTGGGCAATTCTTTTTTATCTCAGCACAAGACTCAATAAATGATAGGGCGTATTCATTATGTTCTTCGATCCCTGTGGCAACAGCAAAAATATTGGGATCAAAAATAATGTCATAGGGATCCATGCCGACTACATTGGTGAGAAGTGTGTACGCACGTCGGCAAATTTCGACTTTTCTTTCTAGGGTATCCGCTTGTCCTTTTTCATCAAAAGCCATAACGACAACGGCCGCACCATAGCGTTTAACTAACTTTGCTTGCTCAATAAACTGCTCCTCGCCTTCTTTCATCGAGATAGAGTTGACTACACCTTTGCCCTGAATACATTTTAGACCCGCTTCGATAATTGACCACTTACTAGAGTCAATCATGATAGGAACTCGCGCTATATCAGGTTCACCGGCAATCAGGTTGAGAAACTTAATCATTACTGATTCTGAATCGAGCATTCCCTCATCCATGTTGATATCTATGATCTGGGCTCCGTTTTCCACCTGTTGCCGAGCAACTTGAATGGCAGACTCATAATCCTCGGCTTCGATTAATTTCCTAAAAACTGCAGATCCAGTAACGTTTGTTCGTTCACCAATATTGACGAACAAACTGTTTGAATCAATAGTTAAGGGTTCTAAGCCACTCAAAAGTAGCGCTCTAGATTTGACCGCGCGCTGTCGCGGAGGAAGCTCACAAACAACAGTTTTGATTTGGTTGATATGGGTGGGGGTGGTGCCACAACAGCCACCCACAATGTTAAACAGGCCTTCTTCACCAAACTCTCGTATGATCTCGGCCATCTCAGCGGCAGATTGATCATACTCACCAAACTGATTGGGAAGTCCAGCATTAGGATGAACGCTGACATAACACTCAGATATCTGTGACAGTGTTTGCAGGTATGGACGCAGTTCAGTTGCTCCAAGAGCACAATTTAGACCAATGGAAATTGGGTTAGCATGACGAACAGAATGCCAAAAAGCCTCGGTAGTTTGTCCTGACAGGGTACGGCCAGATGCATCGGTAATTGTCCCTGAAATCATAATCGGAATATCAATGCCACGTTCATTTGCGACAGAGTCGATTGCAAAAAGTGCAGCCTTGGCGTTAAGCGTATCAAATATGGTTTCCACCATAATTAAATCAACCCCGCCATCGATCAAAGCGCCCGTCGCCTCGCTATAGGTAGCGACAAGCTGATCAAAGTTGATGTTTCTAAAGGATGGATCTTCGACATCTGGGCTTAGTGAGCAAGTCCGGTTGGTAGGCCCAAGAATGCCAGCTACAAAAGTTTCTTGTTGGCCTGAGGCCTTAAAGTGATCGATGGCTTCTCGAGCGATTTTAGCGGCAGCATAGTTTAATTCATAGACCAGATCCTCAAGACCGTAGTCTGCCATTGAAGGTGCATTAGCATTGAACGTATTGGTTTCAATAATGTTTGCGCCCGCAGCCAAGTACTGTTGATGAATGCTTGAGATAATCTGGGGTTGAGTAAGGGTTAGTAGATCATTATTGCCCTTTAGATCACTCGGCCAGTCGGCAAAACGCTCCCCTCTATAGTCATTCTCCTGTAAATCGTACTGTTGAATCATCGTCCCCATTGCGCCATCTAAGAGGGCAATTTTATAATCTAGCAATTCACCCAGCTTCTTGCGGACTGAGTCTTCAGGGTTGATTGAACGACTCATGCTGCAGCCTCTACAGTATTACTCTCATTGGTGAGAGCTCTGCGAACTCCCAAAGCATGGCAAACCGCGTAGCATAGTTCCGCACGATTCAATGTATAGAAATGAAAATCATTAACCCCCTCAGCTTGCAGCGCTATTACTTGCTCGATGGCGATATTTGCGGCGATTAATTGACGGGTTTCCGGTTCGGCATCTAGACCAGCGAAAGCTGTCTCTAGCCATTTTGGTAGAGCAATACTGCTAGCCTTTGAGAAGCGTTGTAGAGTGGCAAAATTAGTGACCGGTAGTATGCCTGGAATTATTGGGTTGTCGATTCCCATGCGCACTGCGGCATCACGAAACCGTAGGTAGCTTTCAGTGTTAAAAAAGTACTGTGTTATTGCTTTACTCGCTCCAGCATCAAATTTTCGCTTTAAATTTTGCAGATCAAAATGTGGACTTGGGGCGTCCGGATGGGTTTCCGGATAGGCAGCAACATAAATGTCAAAATCATGCTGTGCAGCCAAGCCCTCGACCAATTGCTCTGCGTAAGGAAATCCACCTTCAGTGGGCACATAAGCTGCTCCAGCGCCACCTTGAGGATCTCCTCTCAACGCCATGATCTTTCGTATGCCTAGTTCGTAGTATTCATCTGCGATGGAGGCTATATCTTCTTTTAGCGCGCCAACACAGGTTAGGTGTGGCATTGCGTCAACAGTACCGCGTGCTTGGATAGACGCGATAGCATCAAAGGTGCGCTCGCGAGTTGATCCGTCTGCGCCATAAGTAACCGATATGAACTCAGGGTTCAAAGACTCTAGCTTCTCAATACTCCTCCGAATCGTTTTTTCCATTGATTCAGTGTTAGCAGGAAAAAACTCAAAGCTAACCTTTGGTGTCATTGAGTTAGTTATATTTGTGTAGATTCTATCGCGTAATTCATGGGCTCCAAGTGCCACGTCTTGCTCCTTAATTTTATCTTGTTAGTAAAGTTTGTTGGCTATCAGTAATACAATATTTGCCTGCTTACCTGGCAGATCAGTTTGCGATGCTGGATCAAGGCCAGCATTGCGGCACCACGCTTTAATTGTGTTTGGTGAAATACCTAGTTCAATATTTTGGCTACTTTTTGCCGCTGTGAAGGCGACAATCATTAACCGGCCACCTGGCGCTAAAACACGAGAAGCTTCCTCAATGACAGCCGCGGGTTGCTCTGCAAAGTAGAGCACCTGATCGATGGTTACAGTATCAAAGTGATCATTAGGAAAGCGCATTTGGTACATGTCGTCTTGTCGTATGCTGCAGTGACCTAGACCCTGCTGTTGGAGCTTAGTACGGGCCACACTGGCCATTTTTTTTGAGATATCAACCCCGATACCGGTTCGGCACAGAGGACCTAAAATCCCTAACATTCTTCCTGTACCAGTTGCTACGTCTAATAGTGTCCCTACAGGCTCATCTTCCATGGCCACTGCAACCGCTGAGGAGAAAGACTTAGGATTTCCGTGTAATTTGTGTAGGCGAGTCCATTCCGGGGCGTCTTCTTCTATGTATCCAGCATTTAGTTTTTCTCGTTCTTTCATGATTGACTGAAGACGATGGCGGTCACTCTCTATTTGAGCATCATTTGCTGGAATATAACTTGCAAGAGTGGAGATCAGATCAAAACCCAGACCTACAGTGGGCACTCTGTAGTAAATATGATGTTGTTCCCTGAACCGCTCTAGAATATTGGCGTCACAGAGCACTTTGAGATGCCGTGAAACTCTTGGTTGGCTTTGCTCCAGTGTAAGAGCGATCTCGTTCACACTTAGCTCACCTGCTTGTAACAGATATACAAGGCGAATACGCGTCAAATCAGCTAAAGCTTTGACGGTTGCAAGAACGGTGTCGAGTTGGCCTTGATCTTTCATAGCTCTTTATATCAAAATATTTTAATATAAGGATATCGTTATATTTATAATCTGTCAATAAGGTAGAAGAATATTCATCAGAAATCCAGTAGGAGAGAATCACAGTTCATCGTTCGGATGGTAAGACCAAGGAATCTAAGCTGTAGTCAAAACTACAGAGCAGTTGAATTAACGCCCTTATGACATCAGAGATTCTATACCCACGATTAACAATCCCAAGCCAGTTATCCAGACAGCGCAGGCCACAAGGTCAACTAGTGAGAATTTGAGTCGAGAGGTCCCGCTAATACCTATCATCATTGGTACAAGGCTTCTCACTGCAGGAATGAGGCGACCACCGATTACGGAAAGCGTGCCATATTTCAAAATAAAGGCTTCGCTTTTAGCTATCTCAGACATTCTTTTCTGTGCAAATGCAGTCTGATGAAGTTTGGGTCCAAACCAGCGACCTACGTAAAATCCAAGGTGGTCTGATAGGCATGCGCCACCAAATGCTAGAGGTAGTATCTGTGATAGCGTTGCAATCTGTTCGGTGTAAAGAAGGGTACTAACGGTTAGTAGAATTACCCCAGATACAAAAAGACCTATCCCAGGGCAGGCTTCAAGGAAGGCTAATGCAGGAATCATCACCCAAGCATTTTGTTTGTTGCTGTTAAGCCAATTTAGTATCAGATCGTCGATGGGTCATGCCTGTGATGTAGTTAGATCAGGATAGATAATACCAGACATGCAGAAATCTAGGAGGCGTAATTTTTAGGTTTAAGACCACTTTTGGTGTCGAAAAAGGTTTTGAGTTCACGAAGATCTGTATCTACATCTCCAGTTGGCTCCATGAGCCCTTCTATACCAATGGTCCTCGTTACACTATCCACATAGACCACGAGGATAGGCACCTCTGCAGTTGTTGCTACATGGTGGAATCCGCGCTTCCAATTGGCATTGGGGCTTCTTGTGCCTTCCGGAGTAATAATTAAGACGAATTCTTCACGTTCTTGATAGATACCAGCAATATAGTTGACTAGTGAGCTCGCTTGCTTGCGATTAACGGGAATAGCTCCGCAGTAGCGTAAAAACCAGCCCAAGGGTCCGACAAATAGGGTGCTTTTAATCAGCACGCTAGGTTTTAAGCGCAGAACAGATACGGCGAGAACAAATAATATAAAGTCCCAGTTTGATGTGTGTGGCGCCACAATGAGTACATATTTCTTTTGATCTTCTGGGAGAGAGCCACTAACTCGCCATCGAATAACTTTTAAAATACCCCTAGATATAATGCGCAGAGTAGGGCTAAGTATCGGTGTAGAAAAAAGCGTGTATCGCATGAAGAACTCCTTGATGGAAACAATAATAGCTTAAATTGCTTATAACGGGAAAATTCATCACCAAGTCTATTGGCTATCGAATAATAAGAAGATACCATGAGATTCTGCAAGGTATACGTGGTCGAAGCCAATTCCCATATGACTGCTTTATAAACGCAGTTGCTCATTATGATAGCGCGCAATAATGATTAAGGATGTGATTTTTTTAGTATTGCGATTGAGGGATATTAGTTCATTGTCGAGGAGCTTTCTTGAACAACTTTTTAGAAACTGATTACTTAATAGTAGGTAGTGGTCTAGTAGGAATGGCATTTGCGGACACGCTATTTACCGAAACCGATGCAAATATCATTATTGTTGATCGTTATGCCAAACCTGGCGGTCACTGGAATTTGGCGTACCCTTTTGTCACTTTACATCAACCTTCTGCGTATTTTGGAGTTAGTTCCAAAGAGCTAAGCCGCGGTGAAATTGATCATATTGGTCTAAATAAGGGTATGAGTGATCTTGCTACTGGTGCTGAACTACTTGCTTATTTTGATGATGTAATGAGGCAGCGTTTTTTAGCTAGTGGCAGAGTGCAGTATTTCCCTATGTGCGAATATGAAGGGGACGGCAGGTTTAGGTCTAAACTCACCGGCAAAGAACATTCGGTTGTCTATAAAAAATTGGTTGATGCTACGTTTTTGACCATCGCAGTACCATCTACCCACACTCCTAACTTCTCCATAGTGCCAGGCGTGAGTTTTATGCCCATTAACGACCTTCCTAAGGTTACTAAAAAGCCAGCGGGGTATGTTGTCATTGGAGGGGGTAAAACCGGCATAGATGCTTGTCTGTGGCTTCTTGAGAGAGAAGTTGATCCAGATGATATCACTTGGATACGATCTCGTGATGCCTGGTTACTTGATCGAGCCAATACACAGCCAACAGAGGAGTTTTTTAGCTTCTCGGTAGGCTCACTGGCTGCCCAATATGAAGCTATCGGTGGGGCTACTTCAATCGAAGATATGTTCGATCGTCTTGAGGAGGGTGGCTATTTGGTGCGTTTGGATAAGAATATCCGACCTAGCATGTTCCATGCCGCTACGATAAGTCAGGGAGAGATTGCACAATTACAGCGTATTAGAAATATTGTACGTATGGGTCATGTCAAAGCGATCGAGGCAGACCACATTGTTTTAGCTGAAGGTGAAATTGCGATCAGCGAAAATCATGTCTATGTAGACTGCTCCGCGAGTTTAGAGAGATCTTTTGGACATAAGCAACCGGTTCCAATATTTGATGGTAATTGCATTACTCCCCAAATGATAAGAGCTTATCAGCCTGCATTTAGTGCTTCCATGGCAGCTTATGTTGAAGTTAATTACAAAGATGAGACTGAAAAAAATCGGCTTTGCTCGTTGGTGCCCTTGCCGAACAATGATGTTGATTTTATCCCCATGACCCTGGCCATGATGATGAACCAGTTTAATTGGACCCAAGATAAATCATTGCGTCAGTGGATTAAAAATAATAGGTTGGATGGGTTTACTAAACTAATTAGCAGCGTAGACCAAGATGATGATGAAAAAGTGAATATCTTGAAACGCATACAAAGCAATGCGATGCCTGCTATTACGAAGTTACAGCAATTTAATGTTGAGCTAGCTGAAGGAGCTAAAAATGAGTGAATTTCAAACCTATAAGAATGATCTGACGAAGTCTCGTGTTGTAGAGACTGATATAGGACAAGCCCTTGCTAATTTGGCCCAAGGCGATATTTTGGTGCATATTGAGCGTTTCGCCTTCACTGCTAATAATGTCACCTATGGAGCGGCAGGTAATACGATTGGTTATTGGAAGTTTTTCCCCGCCAAGGATAATGCCAGCGATGAATGGGGCTGCCTGCCAGTTTGGGGTTTCGCAGAAATCACAGCTTCAAAGGTCGATGGTTTAACCGTTGGAGAGCGAATTTATGGATATTTCCCTCCGTCGGACTTTCTTGTAATGTCGCCAATTAAAGTTTCTGATGCTCGCTTTATGGATGGCGCTACTCATCGTGCGGAGCTTCCGGCAGTCTACAACAACTACCTCAGGCTGGCTGCTGAGCCTAATTACGATCAGTCCATGGACAATATTCGTGCCTTGTTAAACCCACTGCACGTTACATCATTCTGTTTGTGCGATTCATTACAAGAAGAAAGCTATTATGGAGCCGAGCAGGTGCTTGTCCTCAGTGCATCTAGTAAAACGGCAATTGGAATGGCCCAAGGCTTGGCAGATGATGACGGTGCGCCAACGATTGTGGGCATTACATCTAGAGCAAACTATGACTTTGTGCAGTCTCTCGGCTGTTACAGAGAGATTGTCTGTTATGACGAGTTAGACGCGATCAACAACAGTAAACCTACGGTTATGGTGGATATGGCTGGTAATAGGGCAGTATTAGGCGCTCTGCATGGGCCGCTGGGAGACAACATGCTTAGCTGTGTTAGCGTTGGTATGACCCACTGGGAAACACTAGCTGATAACGATCCTATGGCGGCACAAATTAACCGAGGACGAAGTAGCTTTTTCTTTGCTCCAGCACATGTGCAAAAACGCATTGGAGATTGGGGGCAAGATGGGTTCAATCAGCGTACAGGGGCATTCATGATGACTCGAATGCAACAGAGTGCAGATTGGATGCGTGTCGAAGAAGTATCAGGGTTTGATGATTTTTCGAAGGTCTATGATGACGTAGTTGTGGGTAAAATGAATCCCAATGAAGGCATTGTTGTGCTGACCTCATAAATATATGGGATTCCCTGCAGAGTCCGCAGAAGATTAATGTTTAGCCAGTTGATTTACTGTTCTGCTGAAGCTTGTGCTATCAACCTACTGTTAAATAAGGCAAAATGGTTGGCGTTGTAGTTAAAAAATATTGGTGTAGTCGTGTTGGGAAGCAATAAATGAAACGTATAGTTGTGGGTATGTCTGGCTCAAGTGGTGTCATCTACGGGATCCGAATGCTTGAAGTACTAGCGCAGAACCCTATGGTTGAGACTCATCTAATTCTCAGTCAAGCGGCCAAGATGAACATAGGCATTGAGACAGAATGGTCGGTGGCCGATGTTGAGGCCCTGGCCGATGAGGTACATAACAACAAAAATATTGGCGCCAGTATAGCTAGTGGTTCCTTCAAGACTGCTGGCATGATCGTGGTGCCATGCTCGATGAAAACGCTATCTGGCATTGCCAACTCATATGCAGAAAATCTAATTATTCGTGCGGCTGATGTAATGCTCAAAGAGCGCCGTCAGTTAGTCATTGTCCCCCGTGAATCCCCTCTGCATACTGGCCACTGCGAGCTGATGTTAAAAGCTAGCCAGATAGGGGCTATTATTTGCCCGCCAGCGCCTGCCTTTTACACTGAACCCAAGACGGTAGACGACATTATCAATCACTCCGTAGCAAGAGTGCTTGATTTGTTTGACATTGAATCCGACAGCCTAAAACGCTGGCAGGGTAATGTCTAAAGACATCAATAAACTACATCAATTCTTGCATCAAGAGTCGGTATTAACTCTATCAACCCATGATGCTGAGGGTGATTGGTCCGCTCCGGTTCTTTATGTCGCTGACACTGCCCAAGACCAAATTACGCTGTACTTTTTGTCTTCAGCTAACAGCAGGCATACTTCTGCCTTGACTGAAGGTGATGTTGCTGCGGCGTCTATTTATTCAAATTACAATGGCCAGTGGCAATCAATTCGTGGTGCTCAGATACAAGTGTCTATTACTCGAGTTGATGACGCTGAGACCGGACCTATTGAAGCCCTATACTTTAGTCGATTTCCTGAAATAAAAGCCTTGATCGATAATCCGCAAACCAAGCAAGAGAAGTTAATCGGTGCGGCTTTTGCAAAGAGTTTTTTTTACCGCGCAGCACCATCCTTTATTCGACTAACAAATAATGCCGACAGTTTTGCTGGGCGCACCGAATGGCAGTTTTAGCCGACATTATTCACTCAGATTAAACAATTGTGTATTTCCCCCGCGAGCGACCAGGTTTTCGGTGCGAGTTCTTTCACTTAAAAAGCCCAAAAGCCAGTGATAATTATAATCAGCATTGATTTTGGGCCATTCAATCAGGGGAATAATACAGCCAGAGCGTTTAGCCATTTCCTTGCGTAGTGCTTTGCTATTGGCTCCAAAGCTGTTAGCAATCACGCCTGCAATATCTGGGTGCTGAATGAGGGAGGCGCTATCGTCCAAAGCTACGGTTTGCAACATACTTGTGGGTAGGCCTAACATTTTGTAATGGCTGAGTACGTCAATTACCTTTTGGTGGTGATGCATACCTGCGCAGATGAGCAAGGAGCAACCACAGAGTAGGGCGCTGGCAATTTGCAATGTTATAGACATCGCCGGGTCTTCATCTCTAATGATTAATATCATTACGCCTCGGCCATGGAGACTTAGTTGGTTGCTTTCGCCAGTTGGACCGGGCAGATAAAGGGGGTGGGATAATTTATCTTTAACCAACGTTTCTAAAGAGGTTTCTGTGAAGACCGCGCGCACTTTGAGCACCATATTTACGCGCTCTTGAATTGATGTATGTGTCCATTTGGCCATCGCTGTTTTTGCCCTTTGTACTGAGTCAGATAATTCAGGAGAAAGGGGCTTGCAGTCATGATTAAAAGTAAAGTTAGTACTGGATTGATCGCCTATAGTACCTGCGTTAGAGAACCGGTATAAATAGTTAGGGCCGCCGGCCTTGGGGCCAGTGCCTGAAAGACCGCGACCACCAAAAGGATTAACGCCCACAACTGCGCCGACAGTATTTCTATTGATGTAAGTGTTGCCGGCGATGGTGTTACGGAATACTGTTTCTGCGAAAGCTTCAATACGGCTATGAACGCCTAGCGTAAGGCCATAGCCAGTTTCGTTGATTTGATGAATGACTTCGCCAAGGTTTTTTGCTGAATATCGAATGACATGTAGTATCGGACCAAATACCTCATCATCTAATTGGTTGATAGACTGTAGTTCAAAAACATGGGGTGCGACAAAACTACCATTTTTGCAGTTAGGACCAAGTTCGACTTTGGCGATTAGCGTGGCTTCTTTGGTCATACGCTCTATATGCTCATGAAGTTCTGTTGCAGCACCAGAGTCGATGACGGGCCCCAAATCACTGCTCAATAGGCGAGGGTCACCGGCGTGCATTGAGGCCATCGCACCTTTGAGCATCATGAGTACATTGTCGGCAATATTATCTTGAATGTAGAGCACGCGTAACGCAGAGCAGCGTTGCCCTGCACTTAAGAATGCAGAGGTAATAACATCGTCAACTACTTGCTCGGGCAGAGCGGTAGAATCTACGACCATACAATTTTGACCGCCTGTTTCAGCGATAAATGGCACGGGGCCACCCGCGCGTTGTGCTAGTTGATAGTTGATTCTTAGTGCGGTTGCTGTTGATCCAGTGAAAGCAATACCGGAAATTCGAGTGTCCTCAATTAAGAGGTTGCCAATTTTAGATCCGCTACCAAGTAACAAATGCAGCACATTACTCGGAACGCCAGCTCTATGAAAAAGCTTCACAGCATAGTTCGCAATTATTGGAGTTTGCATGGCCGGCTTGGCAATAACGCTATTACCTGCGGCCAGCGCAGCAGCAATTTGACCGGTAAAAATCGCTAGAGGGAAGTTCCAGGGACTAATGCATAAAAATACACCTCGGCCAGTATAGTTAGCCTCTTGTTCTTGAGATATTTGACGAGATTGTAGAGCGTAATATCGGCAGAAGTCGATAGCTTCGCGCACTTCAGAGAGGCCATCGTTTAGCGTTCGACCTGCCTCAGAAGCGATAATGGCAATCATCTCGGCAGTTTCCTGTTCCATAGAGTTCGCCACGGTGTCCAAGATGTCAGCACGATTAAGGTGGCCCAGAAGGTCCCAGTGAGGCTGAGCACTATAGGCAGATTCAACTGCTTGCAGAATATCTTCTTCTTCCACCGTGCTGTATTGACCCAATAAGTGATTGTTGTCAGCCGGATTGAAGTGGTCCTGAAGAGCAATGCCAGAGCTAAAGCCATTAATTAGGGAATGGACAGTAAAGAGATCACTAGATTTTTTTTGTACTACCGCTAACAGATCTACTGTCTCTAGAGGTGAATCAAGATCAATACCCTTTGAATTTTTGCGGGGCTCATTTGCACTTTCAAATAAGAGCTCAGGCACGGGTATCATTTTGTGCTCATAGGGGAAGGTTTCCATAACTTCTTTTCGAGTATCGGACAGCAATTCTTCCACAGGGGTTTTTTTGTCTAAAAATCGGTTTACAAACGAGCTATTAGCGCCATTCTCAAGCAAACGGCGGACAAGATAAGGCAGAAGATCTTTGTGGTTGCCGATTGGTGCGTACACGCGAACAGGTATGGTTGTGTCAGGATATTGTTTAATTAGCTGTCTATACAGGCTATGACCCATGCCGTGGAGCCGCTGAAATTCAAAATCCTGGTTGCCGGCAAGTTCAAGAATGATTAACGTTGTGTAGGCGTTATGCGTAGCAAATTGGGGGAATATTGCTTCAGGTGCAGCTAATAATAATTCCGCGCAGTGCTGGTAACACAGGTCGGTGTTGGATTTTCGGGTAAAGACGGGATAGCTTTTCAGGCCAAGCTCTTGAGCATGTTTAATTTCAGCGTCCCAGTAGGCACCTTTAACGAGACGCACCATCAAACGTCTTTTTGTATTTTGGGCCAGTTTAATCAACCATTTTGCGGTATCTGGCGCTCGTTTTTGATAGGCTTGCAAAACAAATCCCAGACCTTGCCAGCCTTCTAAATCAAGGTCAGAAGCCAGTGCTTCGAAAATACTGAGAGAAATATCTAAGCGATAAGATTCTTCTGCATCAATGGACAGCCCGATATTGTGTTTTTTAGCTTGCAAGCAGAGCGCCTTGATACGGGGTAATAACTCTTCCATTACTCGTTGATATTGCGCAAAATAATAACGCGAATGTAACGCTGATAATTTTACGGAAATGCCATCAGCATCGTTTACGCTACCTGGGCTTACTGCGTTAGAGATTCCAATTTGCTCAATAGCGCTGCTGTAGGCCTGAAAGTAAGCCTCAGCATCAGCTTCAGTTCTGGCACCCTCACCAAGCATATCAAACGAAAACTTAGCCTTTGGTCCATTATGTTTAATGCCTTGTTTGATTCCTTCTTGAATTGATCGCCCAAGCACATACTGCCCCCCCATAATGCGCATGGCCTGCATAACGGCCGAACGAATAACTGGCTCGCCCATGCGAGCTGTTAGGCGCTTTAACCAGGTGTCTGTTTCGGTGGTAATATTTGAATCCAAACTAACCATGTGTCCGGTTAACATTAATCCCCACGTAGAGGCATTAACAAACAAGGATTCGGATTGGCCGCGGTGGTCGGACCATTTACCCCCTTGAATTTTTTCGGCAATCAACCTGTCGGCGGTGAGATCATCGGGAACGCGCAGCAATGCTTCCGCTAGACACATCAGTGCTACGCCTTCATCATTGGCTAATCCAAACTCGAGTAAGAATGCATCAAGAGTTCCACCACTATTTTTTTCGTTTCGACATTCAGTCACTAACCGCTGCGACGCTTTCAAAACTCTTTCTCTGGCTTCAGTAGATAAAGGATTCCCGTGCAATAACTGAGCAACAGACTCATGTTCGCCTTGATGTTCTTTTTGTCTAATTTGTTGGCGGAGCTCGCTAAGCTTCATTTAAACACCTTAAATTAATGTGAACGAATATGCTGTATTTTGTCCTAAATAGCTTAGTATAACCCTCCAACTTTGGTATTTTTGCAGGGTTTAATATTACCAAATAAAAATTTATGAGATATTATGCTGATTAAAATGCTGGGGTTTTGGGGCATAGAGTTTGATATTCTCTTAGCCGAGGGTTCAGAGTGAATAAACCGAAAGGGTAGCCAATGAAAACTATTACTGAACTTGATCGAATTGATAGGCGTATTTTGAATGAACTGCAGAAAGATGGTCGTATCGCTAATGTTGAATTAGCTCGTCGAGTTAATCTGACTCCTACACCCTGTTTGGAGAGAGTAAAGCGTTTGGAAAAAGATGGCTTTATCACCGAGTATGTGGCCCTTATTGACCCAGTAAAAGCCAATGCCGCTCTCTGTGCTTATATTGAGATTCAATTGACAAACTCAACCACTGAGGCATTTAAACGTTTTAACCAACAGATGTTGGATTTACCTGAGGTGCAAGAGTGCCAGATGGTAGCGGGTGGTTTTGATTACCTGATCAAGATAAGAGTCACTGACATGCAACATTATCAGCGTTTTTTGGGTGAGAAACTTGCTTCAATCAGCGATATCAGCCAGACCCACACCTATGTTGTTATTCAGGACGTTAAGTCCGAGACAGCGATCGAGATAAACGTTTAGTTGATATAAAGCCTCGGGACTCGAGCTGGCATACGCGTTAGTAACTCATAACCAATAGTGTCGCAGAAAGCGGCAACTTCATTGACTGATAGTTGTGGCCCCCAAAGTGTGGCTTTGTCACCAATATTGACGCTATCTAGGTCTGTAACATCCACAGTAATCATATCCATAGATACTCGGCCGACGAGTGGGCAGCGAACACCATTTATCAGGACTGGAGTGCCATTAGGTGCCTGCCGAGGATAGCCGTCACCGTAGCCTACGGTGATCGTTGCGATGGAAGATGCTCTCTGAGCTGTCCAGTTAGCTGTATAGCCAACGGACTCTCCTGCGGCAATGTGACGCACTGAAATAATAGCTGACTCAAAGGTCATTACAGGCTTGAGCTGATTGGCGTTCTCTTGATTGACTGAGAAGGGGGAGTTGCCATAGAGCATGTAGCCCGGACGTTGCCAGTTTCTGTAACTTTTTGGCCAGGCTAGAATCCCAGCGGAGTTGGCCAGAGAAAAAGCATGCCCGGAGCTCAGGTCTAGTGAGCTGACAGATTGATCAAAACACTCTAGCTGCTCGTCAGTTGCTTTGCTCTGTAGATCATCGGCACAGGCAAAGTGCGATGCTATTACCATCGTTTCTGCGACATTGTTGCTTGTTTTAAGTTCGTTGAAGTGAGTGTTAATTTCACCAGGTTGAAAACCTAGGCGGTGCATGCCGGTATCGACACCAAGCCACACAATGACTGGTCGATCTATGGAGGCGGTCAACACGGCTTCTTTTTGGTCGGTGTTTTCAACCATTAGCCAAAAATCATTTTGAGCGGCAATAGCGACTTCATCTTTGGAAAAGGTGCCTTCCAATAACAAAATCGGCTGTTTTACCCCGGCTTCACGCAGTGCAATCGCCTCTTCTATGCAGGCAACTCCAAATGCAGGAGCCATATCAGCGAGTGCACCGCAGACCTCCAGAGCTCCATGACCGTAGGCATTGGCTTTTACCATTGGCATAGACTGGGAATCAGGAGCTAAAGATTGAGCCAACATGAAGTTATCACGCAGTGCTTGGCGATCAATAATTGCTACCGTGGGTCTAGCCATGATGCATATCTATCCTAGTAATCATATTTGTGGTTGGAGAATAGAGTTTGAGCCTTTATCCAGGTATCACCTATGTCACCAGTGCCCACTGGATTACCGTCGATTGTTGTAACCGCCCCAACTTCTTTAGTGGAACTAGTAATCCAAATCTCGTCAGCTGCATGGACTTCATTCATGCTGACCACACGTTCTTCTACGGGTATGGAGCCGTCTTTTCGCAATATATCGATTAACATATTACGCGTTATTCCTGGGAGTAACTGATTATCGAGAGGTGGAGTAATTACCACGCCATCTTTCACGATAAAGGCGTTACATGAGCTGGCTTCGGTCAGTTCGTTATTAGCATTATAGAGTAATGCCTCGTCATTGCCTTGCTCATGCCCCTGTTGAAAATGCAACACGTTCCCCAGCAACGCAGTTGATTTTATGTGGCAACGTTGCCACCTGAGATCTTGAGTTGTTATAACGCTATAGCGTTTGGCTGCGGTTCTGTCAGCAATGGGGGAGGAGGGAATAGCGAAGGTAAAACCAAATATTGTAGGCGCAACTGCTTCTGGGAATGCATGATATCGTTTGTTATCAGCCCCGCGACTGACTTGTAGGTATATCCCAAGATTGCCGTTTCCGTTCTGAGTGAGTAATTCTTGGCACAGAGACTTCCATTGATCGTGGGTCCAGTCTAAGACTAAACCGATGCCCGCTAAACCATCTAGCATGCGGTCAATATGGCCGGTAAAGCCAAGTAGCTTGCCCTCGTAGGAGGGTATGACTTCATAGATTCCGTCGCCGAATAAAAACCCTCTATCTAGCGGTGAAATTTTAGCCTCTGCTATGGGCATGTATGAATCATTTAAAAAAGCGATACTCATAAATTTAACTGTCCTCTGAATTTTTAGGTTATGTCTTTGAGTGCCAGTACTGTACGGATCTGCAAATAAAACCGGACTCAAAATAGTATCAGTAGAGGTACTGTTAGACAAAGGAAATCGGATTTAAACCTTAACTAAACGAAACAAACCATAAAACAGATAAACAGGGTTACCTTATAAATCGACGCCTTGGCTTGTGGTTTTCGACAGATATTAAAATCCTGACAAGGTCTGGAGATCTTTGACTAATCGCTGACTAACTGAAGAGGCAACGCTGTCCTCTGTCAGAGTATTCTCACCGGTTACTCCATCCACACTGCCAGCGTCGGATAAAAATGTTAAGACTGCATCATTGTCCCAATCCGATAACAGGTCTTCTTCTGCTAGAACTGAGACCAATGCTAAGAGGCCGTGGGCAGCCCAATTAGAGATGTCTGCTAGCAAAAGCTCATCACAGGTGGTGGTAGATGGCTGAATGTCGAGTTTAGCGAGAGCATCGCCAATATTCCCCATGCCGATTTCATTTCCACCATCGCCAATGGCGATAGTTGGACAGGTCGCAAGAGACATAAAGCGATCAAAGTTAGCGCAATGTTTCGAGATATCTACGCCTCGCATATTGTAATAACGCCCATCGGCTGCTTGGCCAGGGCGCTCAATAGAAATAATTAATGAAGGATTATGACGCTCAAGAATTGATTGGGTCTCATCTAGACCAAAATGTATCTCTTGGGTAGTAAATGATTTTTCGAATAGCTTTGCCAGAGGCGCATCACAAACCATTATGGGGTTTCCACCCATGCGTTTTATGGCGTGGTAAAGCGCGATAGCGCCAACGGGGCCATCGGTCTCAAAAGTACCCTTCACGGGGAATCCTGTTCCAATAAAAACAGTTTCCTTACAAGCAACAATAGTCTCTGCAGCGCGCTTATATGAGCCAGACTGAACGGCATTGCTTACTGTTTGCATGCCACGAGGATTTGAAGCAACCATTAGTTGCTCTATCTGCTCAGAAAGCAGATTGATATCAACGATAGGCCTGGTTCGTTGTTGTCGAGCTTTAGCCAGATGAAGCAGGTTATGCGCTTCTTCTATACTAATTGATTCAAACTTGACCAGACTTTGTGTTGGTAGCTGCGTTAATTTATCTAGGTCTAGTGACAAAACGGACCCTATTTTTGGATAGCCTCCTATGGTTTGACGGTCATGCAAGAGAACTATTGGTTGACCGTCAGCAGGAATCTGGATTGCCCCAAGACAAATGCCTTCAGACAAGAGGCCTCCTGCAGAGGGCTTTATAGAAGGTCCGATAAGACGAGATCCCATACGGTCATTACGCTCCGAAACTGCGTATTCAGAGCTGAAAAACAGTCTTTTTTGCTGTTCAGTGAAATAATTTTGCTGGTAGCCAAGAATGACCCTTAGTACTGTAATGGATTGCGCGGTTTCCACATGAACGGGCCTTTGCTCCTTGGGCAGGCACCAAGGTGCGGCAAGTAGGCCTGAAGAGCAGGGTAGGAAATCGCCTGCTTCAATTGCTCGGCCATCACCATGCAGCCCGCCAATAGATTCTCTGGTGACGGTCGAGCAACTTCCAAATACTGGGGCGATATCGAAACCACCGGCCACAGATAAATAGCAGCGACTGCCCACGGTTGCAAAACCGATCTCTATCCGATCTCCAATATTTACCTTATGAAGCGTCCAGGTGCTGTGGGGTACTTTGTTAATACTCAAGGGAATAGACGCGCCTGTTACAGCAAAGTAGGTTTCTACAGATGACTCTAAAACTAATCCACCGACAGTAATTTCTATAATTGCGCTGTTTTCAGAGTTGGAGCAAAGACGATTCGCCCACTTAAATGAATCTCGATCTGAGGGCCCACCAACCGTTAATCCAATGTGGTGCTGCCCGAATCTTCCAGCATCTTGAATTAAGCTCAAAAGTCCGGGCTGGATAACCTTAAATCCTATCATTTAAGATCTCCAAAGCTGCTAAGATCTCCACCAAGTTTTATGAACGCCTGTTCGTCAATCGATTCGAACTGAACCCTATCACCTGTTTTGACTGGCATGGTGGGCTTAGCATTAGGATCGAACATTAATGTGGGGCACAGCCCAATAAGATTCCAGCCTCCGGGAGAAATCGATGGATATACTGCTGTTTGGCGATCGGCAATGGCTACTGCTCCCCGCGGCACTCGTTGACGTGGAGTGGATAAGCGCGGTGCAGCTATGCGCTCATCGACCTCTCCAAGATAGGCAAATCCGGGAGCAAAACCAATGGCATAGACGCGATACTCGATGCTTTGGTGGATATTGATAACTTCCTCAACTGAGAGTCTTGCATTGGAGGCTAAATTCTCGAGGTCTGGTCCTGCGTCAGTTCCATAGTAGACAGGCAGCTTAACGAGTTTACTGTCCACCTTTGATGCTGATCTACCTCTGCTGTTCGCATGGATAGTCATTGCTTTTTGAATTTCTTTAGAGACTGCAAAGTGATCGGTTAGGTGTGGGTCATAGATGATTAAAATGGAAGCATAAGAGGGGATAATATCTATGAGCATGGGTCCCAAACTTTCCGTAATTAAAGCGGTGACACTTTGAATTTGCGCGGCAACCTTTGAATCTGCGTTATCTGCGAGATAAAGAATAAGAGAGTTCTCTCCTGCCACCGAAATATTAATTGTTGGGTTCATCATGACTTATTATCGGTTGAGTAACTGTCGGATGTCTTGGATTGCAGAGACTCCCTCAGCATTATCACCATGCACACAAATTGAATGTGCATCTAGGGGTAAGTGATGGCCACTGACTGTTGTAATCGAACCATCTTCATGTAGTTGTTTTACCTGCTCAAGCATCTTTTCCCGAGTGTGGACTGCGCCGGGAAGGCTGCGGCTGAGTAGGGCTCCGTTATCTGCATAACAACGGTCAGCAAAGACTTCAAAGATTAAATCTAATCCAAAGACATTAGCCTCTTGCCGATGTAAATCGCTCTCTTGAGTGGCCTGTAGCATAAAAGCTAAGTTCTCAGGATGTTCACTAACGGCTTGCATTACTGCACTGCGAATATGGCCATTAGCCATCATGTCATTGTAGAGCGCCCCGTGTGGCTTTACGTAAGAGACCTCAGCTCCGAGGGATTTGCCTATATTAACTAGGGCTGATATCTGCTCTTTAATCATATCGATAAGTTGTTGGTGGGGCAGATCCATTGAAAGTCGACCAAAATTCTCTCGATCAGGATAGCTTGGATGAGCACCAATCTGAACCTTGTTTTCTAGAGCGTAGGTTAGTGTTTGTGCCATGACATCCGGGTCTCCAGCGTGGAAACCGCAGGCGATGCTGGCTTGATCAATGAACGGCATGACGCTGGCATCGACATTTTCGCTGTCAATATTGGCACTTTCGCCTAAATCACAATTAAGAAGTAGAGTCATAATATTATCCTAACTAAAAAACAGAACAGTGCAACTAAGCTTTTTCTAAGGAGCTATTTAATAGATCTGTGACTAACATACACCCTGGGCTGTGAGTTATACAGACTGGGGGCTTAGCTTGCTCCAAAGCAACCTGGGGCGTTACACCGCAGGCCCAAAACAGTGGAGCCTCACCGTCATTAATGGTGACGGGGTCACCGTAGTCTGGTTGGTTAATATCCGAGATGCCTATGGCACTAGCGTCGCCGTAATGGATAGGAGCGCCATGCACATCGGGGAAACGTCCGCTTATCTTTGAAGCCGCCGCCGCATTATCTTTGTTAAAAGGCCGCATGCTGACTACCATCTTGCCGCTAAATGGGCCCGCAGGAGTGCAATCGATGTTAGTTCTGTACATGGGGACATTTACCCCTTCGCTAATATTGCGAACTTCAAGGCTCTCGGCAATTAGTGCCTCTTCAAATGAAAATGAGCAGCCGAGTAAAAAGGCGACGAAATCATCTTGCCAGAGAGAAGATATATTATTCACCTCTGAAGTGAGAGAGCCATCTTCAAAAATACGATAGCTTGAAATATCTTGACGAATGTCAACATCCTGACCTAGTTCTGGGAGAAGAGGGTTACCTATCTTGGAGATTGCAATCAGCGGGCAGGGTTTTGGATTGGCGTGACAAAAGTTAGCAAAGTCTTCAGCCCAGGTCTGAGGTAGTATAACCAAATTGCATTGCACGTAACCCTGACAATAGCCTGACGTCATTCCTTTAAATTGATTGGATCTTATTTGAAGGCGCAAGGCATGAGGATTAAGTTGACTGGTCATTGTTTCCCCTTACAAATTAGAGTGCTTGCTGGCGGTTTTGTTGCAGAAAACTGACAATCTCTTCATGCTTTACGTGCTGATTCTCTGAGTCTTTTCTGTGACGATATTCCACCGTTCCATCGTCTAAGCCGCGCTCCCCAATAACAACTCGATGAGGAACGCCAATCAATTCGATGTCTGCCAACATACCACCAAGTCGCGCTTTAGGCTGATCCATAAAGAGCACTTCATAACCCAGAGCGGTGAGTTGTGTGTACATATCCTCACAGGCAGTTTTAACGCGATCAGATTTATGCATATTAATAGGCACAATTGCGATCTGGAAGGGGGCAATTGCTTCAGGCCAAATAATACCGTTTTCATCATGATTTTGTTCAATAGCGGCAGCAACAATTCTACTTACACCGATGCCATAGCATCCCATGCTCATAAATTGTTCTTTTCCATTTTCATCCAGCACCGTTGCCTTCATGGATTCGCTATATTTAGTACCCAATTGGAAAATATGACCTACCTCAATGCCTCTTTTTATTTCTAAAATTCCTTTTCCGTCAGGACTGACATCTCCAGCAACAACATTTCTTATGTCGGCCACTTTGTAACTGCCACAATCTCGCTCCCAATTGACTCCAGTTAAGTGAAAACCATCGCGGTTGGCGCCACAAGCAAAGTCAGTTAGGTTCGCAGCACTGGGATCGACTATCATGTCTAAACCGAGATTTACGGGCCCAATAGAACCTGGCGAGCAATGAAGAGCAGCTTTTATCTGCTCTTCCGACGCAAAGGTAACTTCGGAACCTAATCCTAAAGCTTGCTTAGCTTTGACCTCATTAAGGTCGTGGTCGCCTCTTAGCATTAGGCCGAATAGTTGAGTTTCACCAGATTCGGTTTCTACGCTGACTATTAATGATTTCAGGGTTTGCTCCGGCTTGACCTTTAGAAAGGTACATAGATCAGCAATGGTGTGCACTCCAGGGGTGGCAAGATCTGCCATTTTGGCAATGCCTTTAGATGTCGTTTTCTTTGGCGCCATAGCTTCCGCTTTTTCAATATTGGCGGCGTAATCCCCCTCAGACGCAAAGACAATAGCGTCTTCTCCAGAGTCAGCTAAAACATGGAACTCGTGAGAGTGGCTGCCGCCAATACTTCCGGTGTCTGCAATAACGGCACGAAATATCAGTCCAGTTCTTTCAAATATCGTCGAATAGGTTTGATACATTAAATCGTAGGTTTCTTGCAGTGAAACTGGGTTGCTATGAAAAGAATATGCGTCTTTCATGCAAAACTCTCTGGTGCGCATTACACCAAAACGGGGCCTGCGCTCATCACGGAATTTAGTCTGTATCTGATAAAAATTTGCTGGTAGCTGTTTGTAGCTATTAATTTCATTGCGAATAATGTCAGTTATAACTTCCTCGTGGGTTGGGCCAAGGCAGAAATCTCTTTCATGACGATCTTTAATGCGCAAGAGTTCAGGTCCAAATTGGCTCCAACGTCCAGACTCTACCCAAAGGTCAGCAGGCTGAACTACTGGCATCATTAACTCTAGTGCGCCGGCTTTATCCATTTCTTCCCGCACAATCGCCTCAACCTTCCTAAACACTTTCAAGCCCAATGGAAGCCAGGAGTAGAGACCAGATGCAGCTTTGCGAATCATTCCGGCACGCAACATTAATTGGTGGCTGACAACCTCAGCATCAGCCGGGGAATCCTTTTTTGTCGTAATTAAATATTGGCTAGCGCGCATGACTTCTCTTAAGCTCTGGTTAATAATGAATGATACCATTTTACTGGGCAGAGTTGCCGGGGTATACAGTAAACCAGCCTGAGGATTAAAAATGTTTGAATTACATCCAATGCTTGCGGCAGATACGGTAAATATTGGTGATTTACCTCTGAGCTCTGTGCTATTAAATAAGGATGCAAATTATCCTTGGGTTATATTAGTTCCACGTAGAGAGGGTGTTACAGAAGTAGTTCAGTTAGATAACGGTGATCGGAGGCAATTGCTCGATGAGTCTTGCATTATTGCTAACAGTCTGACTGAGCTTTTTTCCCCGGATAAGCTAAATATTGCAACCATAGGGAATATGGTCCCTCAGCTTCATATGCACCATGTGTGCAGGTTTAAAACCGATGCCTGTTGGCCTGCTCCTGTTTGGGGGCAGGTGCCAGCTTTAGGCTATGATGATGAGGCGCTATCCAAGCTTTTATGGGCTTTGCGCAATAATCTTGAAGATCATATTAGTTAATCTACGCATCAGTACAAACTGAATCACTAATCTGCACGCTTCTTTAGTATGCCATATCTTTTAAGCCTTTAAGGGGATGTATCTTGACTGAAGTTCTAGCAGGTTTTGCGGAGAACTTAATAGATTTCCCAGTAAATGGGTTAATGCCAGTATGAGCGTCTGTGGCTTCTTTTTTAACAGTTGTAACTTTAAAAAGTCCAGCAAGGATAAATTCGCCCACAGCACCATCGATAACATGCCGCTCTATCACTATGGCTAGTTCATCTAGAACATCAATAACCTGTTTCCGATTGAGACTAGTTGTATCTGCAAGTTCGTTAATAATATCTGTTTTATGGAACCGCTCGGTGATTGGAGACATATCTCGTGCCGACGGAGAGGTAGTGAAATCCATTCTTTAGTCCTTTGGAATTAGTTAGTTATTGTTGCTGAATTCTCATTTCATGGTAAACCTGTACTTACATTTTTATATATAGACCTAGATTGGAAGCTGCGCCACTCGAATTTCGTTGATTTTAGTGAAAATGTATTTGTCGGGTGAATCTGAGGCGTTTCTGCCATTCTCAGAAGCCAGGTGCTCATGTATACTGCGACGCCTTGAAATAGCACTCTTTGATTGAGCTGCTACATTAAATTTGTTTGAGCTAGGGAATGCAGGTATGCCAATTTATGAATACCGCTGTGAGTCATGCGGGTATGAGATGGATAAGTTACAGAAAATGAGCGATGCTCCATTATTGGAATGCCCTTCCTGTAATGAGAGTGCGCTTAAAAAACTCATATCAGCGGCGGGATTCAGACTGAGCGGCAGCGGTTGGTATGAGACAGACTTTAAGAGTGGTAAGAAGAAGAATGTGATTGGTGATGAATCTTCTAAATCAAACTCTTCAAAGGGTGCTTCAAATAGTAAAAATGCAGACAGCAAGGCGAATGGATCGGGCTCAGACACTAGTGCCTCATCCAGTTCGCAATAATTTTTAAAGTAGGAATAAAATACTAATGGATCGATCAGTTTATTGCGGATTAGTCAGAAGTTCTGACAACGACAAAGAGATTACTCTAATGGGGTGGGTGGATCGTCGGCGTGACCATGGCGGTGTTATCTTTCTAGACCTTCGGGATCGTGAGGGAATAGTACAGGTGGTATTTGACTCTGATGCAGGGGAATTCTTTAACCTAGCTGATAGCGTTCGATCCGAGTACGTCCTAAAGGTAACTGGAAAAGTGCGCGCGCGCAGCGAAGCGACTGTTAACCCAAATATGGGAACTGGTGAGATTGAAATTTATGGAACTGAGCTTGAGATTCTTAATACAGCTCAAACTCCTCCATTCCAGTTGGACGAGTTCGTAACTGTTGGTGAGGATGTGCGACTTAAGTATCGCTATATGGATTTACGCCGTAACGAGATGCAAAATAGCTTGAGATTTCGTTCCAAAATTACCTCATCGATACGTAACTACCTAGTTGATGACGGATTCTTGGATATTGAAACACCGATTATGACCCGAGCAACACCTGAAGGGGCTAGAGACTACTTGATTCCTTCGCGGACTCATCCCGGGCAATTTTTTGCAATGCCCCAGTCACCTCAGCTCTTTAAACAGATGCTGATGGTCGCGGGCTTTGATCGCTACTATCAAATCGCAAAATGTTTTAGAGATGAGGATCTTAGAGCTGACCGACAGCCCGAATTCACTCAAATTGATATCGAAGCTTCTTTTATCGATGAAGAAGATATTATGTCAACAACTGAAGCGATGGTGAGTGGCTTATTTGCCGAGCATATGGATGTGGAGTTTACTTCTTTCCCTAGAATGACCTATGCGGAAGCAATGCAACGCTATGGATCAGATAAACCCGACCTTCGAATTCCGCTTGAATTGGTAGAGATCAAAGATTTGCTCAAGGATATAGAGTTTAAAGTATTTGCCGGGCCAGCTAATGATCCGTCGTGCAGAGTTACAGCACTTAAAGTCCCTGGGGGAGCTGAAATATCTCGCAAACAAATTGATGATTACACCAAGTTCGTCAGTATCTATGGGGCTAAGGGGCTAGCTTGGATTAAAGTCAATGCTCTGGAAGAAGGTATTGATGGTCTTCAATCTCCAATAATTAAATTCCTTGGTGATGAAGTTACCCTAGCAATTATGGATCGACTTGAAGCTGCCAATGGCGATATTGTTTTCTTTGGAGCCGATAAGTTTTCGATAGTGTCTGAGGCTCTTGGTGCACTTCGGTGCAAAGTCGGTGAGGATTTAAGTCTTTATACTTGCGATTGGGCTCCTCTGTGGGTAATAGAATTCCCAATGTTTGAAACTACTGATTCTGGCGCTCTGACACCGTTACACCATCCCTTTACTGCGCCATCATGCTCTGTTGAAGAGCTAAAAAATGACCCTGCTAATGCTCTCTCTAGAGCCTATGACATGGTACTTAATGGAGTGGAACTTGGGGGTGGATCTATTCGTATCCACGATCAAGACATGCAAGCAGTGGTTTTTGAAGTGTTAGGCATTGAGCCGGCGGAACAACGTGAAAAGTTTGGTTTCTTGTTAGATGCACTGAAGTTTGGTGCTCCACCTCATGGGGGTGTGGCATTTGGACTGGATCGTCTGATTATGTTGATGGTTGGAGCGGACTCGATTCGAGATGTTATCGCATTTCCCAAGACTCAATCTGCAGCGTGCTTGCTGACAGATGCGCCGGGAGATGTGGACTCAGAGCAGTTGCGAGAGCTAAACATTCGCCTGCGTAAGAAAGACGATTAAGGCGACTAAAAAGTAATGGCAGGGCACAGTAAATGGGCCAATATCAAGCATCGCAAGGCAGCTCAGGATGCCAAGCGAGGTAAGGTATTTACTAAGCTCATCAGAGAGCTGGTTGTTGCGGCTAAGGCTGGAGGTCCCAATGTAGAGGATAATCCTCGTCTTAGAACGGCAGTGGATAAAGCGCTCGGTTCGAATATGAAGCGCGATACTGTTGATAAGGCAATTGCCAGAGGGGTCGGTGCTGGAGAGGGCGATAATTACGACGAAATAACTTATGAAGGTTATGCTCCTGGCGGTGTTGCGGTCTTAGTTGAGTGCATGACCGATAATCGTAATCGTACCGTAAGTGACGTCAGGCATGGGCTGACCAAGCGTGGCGGAAACCTAGGGACAGATGGTTCCGTTGCTTACTTATTTCGGCGTATTGGACAATTTAGCTATGAGCCAGGGGTTGATGAGGATGGCTTAATGGATGCGGCGTTGGAGGCAGGTGCTGAAGATATAAAATTCAACGGTGATGGTTCTGTTGATGTAGAGGTGAACTGGGAAGAGTTTTTAAGCATAAAGGATGCGCTGACAGCATCGGGCTTTAAGCCAATACATGCAGAAATTGTTATGACAGCTGATATTGCTGTTACGCTTGATAAGAGCAGTGCAGAAAAGCTTCTTGGACTTGTTGATGCATTAGAAGATCTGGACGATGTGCAAAATGTTTACACTAATGCAGACATTCCTGAAGATGTGTTAATGCAGATTGGAGATTGATTAATAGTTCAAAAAATTTAAAGGTAAGTAACAAATGTAATAAAAACGTCGTTTTATACAAGCGGCAATAAATACTCAAACGAGTAATCATTAAAAGAGGTGGTACCGATGAAAGTTATAAAAAAGACTAAGGATTATGTTGTATATCAGAAAGGCTCTGGCCGTTACGCGGTAAAAGACGCCGAAAGAAATTGGGTAAATGCTGATGAAAAGATTAAAATTTTGTTAGCTGAAGGTTTGATTAAAGCGGTGATGCCGGCTGCCCCGGTTGTTGAAGAGGAACCAGTAGAAGAGGTTGCCGCAGTTGAAGAAGCTCCTGCTGAAGAAGCTCCTGCTGAAGAAGCTCCTGCTGAAGAAGCTCCTGCTGAAGAAGCTCCTGCTGAAGAGGCTCCTGCTGAAGAAGCTCGTGCTGAAGAAGCTCCTGCTGAAGAAGCTCCTGCTGAAGAGGCTCCTGCTGAAGAGGCTCCTGCTGAAGAGGCTCCTGCTGAAGAAGCTCCAGTTGAAGAAGCTCCTGCTGAAGAGGCTCCAGTTGAAGAAGCTCCTGCTGAAGAGGCTCCAGTTGAAGAAGCTCCTGCTGAAGAGCAGCCTGCCCCCAAAGCCAAGGCAAAAGCTGCTCCTAAAGCCAAGGCAAAAGCTGCCCCCAAAGCCA
>Ga0315339_1000328_pt1 | contig 66073 bp, 63 predicted proteins | sample ASW17metaG_FD_204514 | JGI IMG/M metagenome (GOLD analysis project Ga0315339, IMG submission 204514) | Ammonia-oxidizing marine archaeal communities from Pacific Ocean, United States - ASW #17 | ecosystem: Environmental > Aquatic > Marine > Oceanic | place: USA: California | collected 2016-12-05 | reverse complement strand
GTGAGGTCGGCAGTTCAAATTCTAGACCGTACTGACGAAGAAAGCCCGCCAGGTCAGAACGACCAAGCGGGCTTTCAAAGTGGGCCTGGGAAGATTTGAACTTCCGACCTCACGCTTATCAGGCGTGACAGGATACCCTCGAATCACGGCAAGAAATCACACAAACCCTTGGCAGGGCGCACGATCTGCAACTCTTGCCATTGGGAACTACGGCACCCTGCTGGATCTGAATCGACACAAAACCCGGCCCAATCGACACAAACACCGACACAACAGGCGGGTCCCATATCTGGCGCTCAGGAACCTCCGTACCCCACACCCCCCTATTCGGAACGGGACTCCTCATGTCCCCCCGAACACTGTTGTGCGTTGGAACGGGCGCGTAATCGCCAATCAGGGGTGGCCCACACCTTCGGGACCCCAAGAGGGTCCTTGAGTGCGGGCGTAAACTGCGAATGCAGTCTATGGTGGAGTCGCCTACCTGACGGGAGGGAGCTTTGGTCTGTTGGCGGTGAAGCCGGTCTCACGGTTGACGAGCGTGAGGAGACAGTGCGTGTCGGTACCGAGCACGGTGAGGTGCAGCCGAGGGGACAGAGCGGGGCACTGCGACCCTAGCTGATGCGATCAGGGGTCTCGCACCGGTTGATTGCACCGGTGACCATTTTCGGGGGTTGTCATGTCGCTCAGGTACCATTACGATTACCGAAGTAGTCGACTACCGCATTAGTCTTTCGGGGGAATGAGTGAGCAGGCTTCAGTTGGGGGACCTTCAGTTGGCCATCATGCAGGTGCTTTGGTCTAGGGGCGAAGCGCCGGCGACTGAGGTGCACGAGGCACTGTCAGGCCGTCAATTGGCCCTGACGACCATCAAGACCATGCTCCGGAAGATGGACGAGAAAGGCATGGTCCGGCACAGGGAAGATGGGCGCACTTTCGTCTATTCGCCCAACTTAGCCGAGGCAGAAGTGAGGCTCGGGATGGTCAATAGCCTTCTGGATCGGCTGTTTGGCGGCGACGGCTCGGCACTCGTGAGCCACCTCGTCCGAGAAGGTGAAGTGGACCCGACAGAGCTTGAAGAACTGCAGGCCCGGCTGGCTGCTGAGGAGAGCGAGTTATGACCACGTGGGCGGTAGCATTTCTTGCGCATAGTTCCGCTTGGCTGTCGGCGGCTTATGTGCTGACGAGGCGAGTAGACCGATTCCGAGCCCCGACGCGTGAAGCGATTTGGTACGCCGCCATCGCGGCCAGCCTACTAGGCGCGTCTTACGCCGTCCTCATGCCTGAGTGGGGGGGGCTCGTCGTTCGGCTTCCGACGCCATCGGCAGGCGTCGCGTCCACCGGAGCGGGCGCTGGCCCATTGGGCTGGACTGATCCCGCCCGGCTCCTCGCGCTCTTCAAGCCGGTGTGGCTGTGCGTGGGCTCGGCCCTTCTCGTCCAATACGTGGCCCGGTTGATTACCTATATGAGGAGTATCACCCGAGAGGCCCTCCCTGCTGATCGGTCAGAAGTCCGGACACTCCAAAGCGTCGCCAGTGTTGCCGGACTGAAACGAGCACCTCGGCTCACGGTGAGCCGGAGATTGGGCTCACCCATCGCCTTAGGCATTGGCCCGCGAGCGGAGATCTGCATCCCCGAGTGGGTTGTCCGGACGCTCAACCGTGAGCAGGTGAGGGCACTAATCAGCCACGAGGTGGCGCACATCGCCCGACGCGATCCAATGCGCATGGCACTGATGAACGTTCTTAAGGCTGGTCTGTTCTTTCAGCCGTTGCTCAGGCTCGCCCACCGCGAGATAAGCGATGCGGCGGAGGAGCAGTGTGATGCGTGGGCCGCAGAGCACACCCACAACCCAACCGCTGTGGCGCGGTGCCTCACTGAGGTGGCGAGGAGAATGCTCCCATCAGAGGCAACCCTGAGCGTGGCAGGCATGGCGAGGGGCCGCTCGAAGATAGGGTGGCGCGTCGACCAGATCTTGGCCAATCAGGCTGGGGCGAGCAGAGCTTCCACGAGGTCCGCTTGGATAGCGTGCCTAGTCTTTGCGATGGGTGCGCCCTTGGCGGGACCGAGGGTGGTTGCCCCGAACGCGGACATATCCCACTCCACCGAGATCGAGGCCAATCGCAACGGGCCTTCGGACGAAGATGGTGAGCATGCCGGGACCGAGGCACGGGCTGAGAGTCCAACTGGAGCCCCAGAGGCGCTAGCCCTGTCCAGCGCGGGCCCTGACCAGCGTGAAGACCATGGTGGTGAGCACCTAGAGGCAGAGGGACAGTCCGAGCACCGGTGAGGTCCCCGGTCCGAAGAGTCCAACACAACCGATCAATCACTAAGTGAAGTCCAACTGGAGCGAATCGAATGTCTTATGAAACGAGAGGGACTCTGCGGTTAGCGTTCGCGCTTACCACAGTCATGGCCATTGCCGCCTGCTCGGAAGAATCGGGTGAATCGGGTGAATCGGCTGAAGCCGGGCACGACGAGTCGCCAGCAGTCATGGCATCACCAGCCGAATCGGCGGATCGTGAATCAGGTGAGGGGGCGGAGCACAGTGAATCCCCGCAGCGAGGAGAATCCGCCGAGCAGGGTGAACAAGCGGAGGGCGGTGAATCACGCGAGGGTGGTGAGCATAGCGAAGGCGGTGAAGGTGGAGAACACGGTGGTGAGGGCCACGATGAGGGTGGCGAAGGTGAAGAGGGCGAAGAAGGCGGAGAGTTGATCAGCAAGGAGGCCACGTGGGACGCGACAAGGCGAGGTGCTCGACTCGTGCTCACGTATGACGCCGGAACGGACAGCTTCGTGGGGACCGTCGAGAACACTACGAACGCTCCACTCTGCGCCGTGCGCGTGGAAGTGCACTTGGCCGCAGGAAGCGAACTCGGCCCCACTGCTCGCACGGATCTAGCTGGGGGCCAGAGCAGGTCGGTAACGTTGGCTGTCGAGGGGGAGTCGTTCGAGTCATGGACTGCCCATCCGGAGGTCTCAGCCTGCTCGTAGCAGCAACCTCGCGTGTGCGGGGACCGAATCATGGTGTCCCCCGAATTGCCCCCTGACGAGCCGCATCAAGCCGGACTCAGCCGGACCCACACGGAACGGCCCGTCCCAGAAGACCAACTGGGACGGGCTCTTTCGGACTTACAGGGACCGAGCCGGAAAGCTCCGATAGTATATCAAGACCGGTGTAGATACACGGCAGTCTTCCCCCTCTTTTCCCGGGGCATGATAGGGGTAATCGTAGGGGTGTTTTCGCGGACGCATACCCCACCCCCCACGGTGATGTACGGGGTGCCAACAGGGTGCCGTTCACCATGAGTCGCAAATGGATTTGGTCCCTTCCAAAGATTGTGGCTACCCCATGGCTTAGGGGCGCCTAAATTTAACGCCCAAGACCGGACTTCACCCTCAAATGACCACCCCTGATGAAGGAGCGGTGGCCAGCGGTTGCCTCGACCGCCTGCTCTGGCATCCTCGGCGCAGCCCTGCTCCGCTCTTGCCCCGCCCTGATTTAGCCCAACACCGTGTGAACGAAACTACTTTTTCAGTCAGAGGAAAAAGTATCTTCCCGCCCGCAACCTGAGTCGAGCGTTCCGGGGCGAATGGGAATTATTTCCCTAGTTGCAGCTTACGCGCATCGTGTTACATTACTTGAGACGCTCGGAACCGCAATTTGCCGACAGCCGGCGATCGTGAATAGTCACAGACCATTCGCGACCGTGTCCTGTCAGGTGCGATCCAGCAGTTAAACCGACCGCGGTCGGGCGTCCAATTTGAATGGATGGTGGAGCGCCCAGAACCTCTGGGTGCTTCCGAGTCCACTTGATTGGACGCGATCATGCACCGCTCCACGACTTCCGTTACCGCGCCATCCCGCACGAACTCAGTGCCCCCCTCGCGTGTGATTCAAGGTCGGGCAGAGGGGGCTGGCACAGTGCCTCTCCTCAGCGACATGAAAGCCTCTGTCCCGATATGGGCCGTGCGACCGGGTACCGCCGACTGCGTTCGAGGTGCCTCGCGGGGGATGCCAGTCTGGCTTCTCATCCGCTCCTGTAACGGGATGGAAATGACGTCCTGCTACTTGTCCGAGACATCCCTAGCGAAGGGACTGGGATACCTGAACCGCGCCCCCGTCAGGACTCAGCTCAAAAAGCTTCGGGATGTCCGCGGCCTACTTCTTGAAATCCCGCTAGGGCGCAAAAAGGGGACTCCTCGCTTTCTGTCATCAGTACGGTTCGCCACAGAACCAGTGAGACTCAGGTACTGGTTTCCAGTAATCGCGAATCGGCGGCTTCCTGCATTGGCCGAGCAATTCAATCTGGGTCTGGAATGGTTGGAGGGGGCACAGGCCCGATTGGCCGCCCATGCGAGGGCCAGTGTACGACTCGTCGATCACTTGAAATACGAGTGCTACGACAGCGATCACTCCTCCCCCTCACTGTGGCCTCCTGACGTACAGGATGCTGGGGAGGGTGGAAGGGAGGGGGCATACAGCTTGGGCACTGATGGCAGCAGCGATGTCGTGGGACCTAAGAGACCCCGCAGGAAGAGGAGAAGGAGAAAGAAGGAACAAGGGAGAGGTGTGAGGAGCGGTTCGCTAGAGAGTGCTGCGATGCTTCCGAGGGTGGAAGACATGCGTGAGAACACCGGTGGCAAGATGTACACTTGTCATGCAGCCACTCTAGCAACCCTTCACAGCCCTACCGAGGGGGCGCCGTGAGTAGGCACGATTACGTCCAAATCCTGACGTCAACATGGCAGATGGAAGCCGACCTCCAGAGACGCAGAGGTCAAGAGCAGGACGCTATCAGGACAGAGAGCTTCATAGAGGATGTTCTGGAGGCACGCGCTCGCCACTTAGGGCAGTTAATGACCTTGCAAGAGGGAGCCGAGGAATGCGGCTATAGCAAGGCACACCTGGGCCGAATGGTCCGTGACGGGAGCATCTCCAACGCGGGGAAGAAGCACGCCCCAAGAGTGCTCAGAAAGGATCTCCCCACCAAGCTGACACTGTCCCCTCCCGAACCAGTGAGCGATCTTTCAAGGACGCAGATCGTGTGCTCTGCCATCACCAAAGGATCTGGATGATGGCACCCACGAAAAAGACGCGGTGGAGTTACTCCGCAGGAGAGAGGGGCAGGAATAGGGTCCGAGCATTCGAGCACTGCTCCGGTGTGTTGATGCTGGAGTTCAGCGACCAAGGGAGACGGAAACGGATCTCACTGGGACACCGAGGCCGCAACCGAGCCAAGGAGCAGGCTGATATAGCTGCCGCGGGGCTCGGGACACGGGAGACGCTGGTGCCCGGGAACGCCCCGAAGGCGACACTGGAAACGCTGTTTGAGAAGTACCTAGGTGAAGTGACACCGAGAAAATGTGCCAGCAGCCAAAAGCACGACCATCGGGTCCTTGAAATGTATCGTCGCTATTGGGGCCCGGACCGGGTGCTCGACAGCCTCAGCGTTCGGGAATGGGACAACTACATAGCAGATCGTCGATCTGGAAGGATCTGCCCTCCGAGAGGTCGTGGTGGACCAGTTGGCGAGCGGGTAATCGAGCAGGACTTGAGATTACTTCAGGCGGTCTTGAACTGGGCTACACTGGCCGGGAACCGAGAGGGCCGAACCCTGCTATCTCGAAACCCTCTCAAGGGACTTCGACTCCCTAAAGAGAAGAACCCCAACCGGGTCATCCTCACTGAGGATGAGTACCTGAAACTGCTTCAGGTGGCCCCTGACGTAGACTGGCGCTTTCACGTTGCGCTGGTGCTGGCTCACGAGACCGGGCACAGGATCGGCGCAATCCGACAACTGCAGTGGTCAGACATTGACGAAGTCACAACGATGATCCGGTGGCGCGCGGAAAACGAGAAGACGGGGTATGAGCACTACACCCCGATGAGCGATGCCGCAGTACACGCGGTGATGCTAGCGCGGAATCAGCATCCGGGCATTGGCGATTCACCACTGCTCCCAGCACCTAAAGACCCAAGCGAGCCAAGCTCCCGGCATCTAGCGCGGGACTGGTGGAAGAAGGCTGAGGCTAGGGCTGGCTTGGAACCAAAGCGCGGAAGGGGTTGGCATTCGTTGAGGCGGAAATTCGCGTCAGACCTGATCGAACAACCACTGAAGATTCTGTGCGAATTGGGAGGCTGGAAGGACCCTACCACGATCCTGAAGTGCTACCAGCACCCTGATGAAGCACAATTGCGAGAGGCGCTGGAGGATCGCAGGAGAAGCACCGCCTGAGACTGAATCGACACAACGAATCGACACAACGTCGGTGAGGGCGTCGAAAGGAAAACCCCACCCAGTCTCGAAAGACCAAGCGGGGCTTCACATTCGTATAGTGGGCCTGGGTAGATTTGAACTACCGACCTCACGCTTATCAGGCGTGCGCTCTAACCAACTGAGCTACAGGCCCCTTTGGGGCTCCCCAGCGCACACCAACTGGGAGCCGGAAAAGCTAAACGAGCCCCACCCGCGGTTCAACCGCATGGGACCGGTGACTTCCCTCATTATGGAGGTACTCGACGACGCTATTCGAGGGGTCGCGCGTCGCCGCGCCGCCCCCCCCCGCGCAGTTAGTTGTCTACGCCCAACAACTCCATGACGACGGACTCGAGCCGGGTCATCCCGCCCGCCCGCCCGAGCGCGATCGCTTCGTCGGCAGGCATGCCTTGCAACCACGCCGCACGGAGCGCGAGTAAGGCGCCAACGCGATTGCCGCTCGCGCAGTAGAGGACGGTGTCTTCGCCATCAGAGTCACTCAACAGTGCATCCAGCGCTTCGACATTTTCACGGGTGAGGTCCGCCCCGCCACGAATCGGAAGCCGCGCGAAGCCGACTCCTGCACCGAGGCCGGCTTCTTCCCATCCGGCTCCGTCTTCAGATGTCGGGCGCAGGGAGATGAACCGATCAAATCCGGCGTCCACCAATTGGGCGACCTGAACTTCCGAGGGCTGTGCGCCCGTCACCATGTGGTCCATGGGCTGTCGCGCGTTGCGGAGGCCGGCAGACGTTGCACGGGCAAGCGTCGGCACGGCGCCAGGAGCCTCTTCGGTGATCTGCCCCGCGTCGGGCTCACTGCCCGAGCATGCGGCCATAGAGAACCCTAGTAACGCCACGATCACGACGTTGGATGACTTCGCGAACATTTCTGGTCTCCAGGCGTCACTGGCGGACGCCCCGAAGGAGGACTATTGAGCGCTAGCAGAGGCCGTTTGTGCCACTGAAGAGTAGCCCTACTCCGGGAGCCTAAGCGACAAGTGAAGGTGATCTGCCGTCCCCACGTGCCTGAGTGAATTGAAGCCCAGTGCCCAAAAGCCGAGTTCGACCGCCCGGTTACTCCACTCGTGTCGTTCCGTTGTTCGAATATCCAACGCGTGGACGAAGCCGTCGTCCTGTGCGAAGTGGAGTGAGGCCTCGTTCACAGGAAGCCCGATTGCGAAGTAATCTTGCTCCGTGCGGCCCGCGTCCGTGATGACCGACGCGGGATCCACGAGAAACAAAAGGCTCGACGCAATCCGTAACAATGGATGGAGGGCCACATACTCGTCCCGCACATCAGGAGTCTTCACGTTCGCGCTCGCCACGTAGACCAATCCATACCCCACGTAGGCGAGCGCGACGAGAGCCGCACCTCGGGTCATGATCCACCGCACGCTCTTCCCTGCACCCACCTTCCCGCTGAAGCCCCAGGCATATAGTGACAGCAGCAGAGCAGTCGCGATCACAGCCAGACCGAATGCAGGCCACGTACCCATCGCCCACTCCCGGTAGGCGAACACACCGCCGCGAATGAGGACCGCCATGGGCATCGTCGCGAGGACGATCCCCATGGCGAGCCATTTCAAAATCCTGAGCGAAAGCGACTTGAGCTTTTTTTTCGCCCCGACCCGAGCGTCCACTAGGGCTTCGTGAAGCGAGCCGTAGTCGATTCCGAGATTACCCATCCGCCCCGTCCCCAGTCCCCCCTAGTCCTCCCTACGTCAGCCCTAGTTCCCCTCTACCGGAGGGATGGCCTCCATAAGCAGGTCGAACGCCGCATTCAGTGCCTGTCCGCCGGGCCGTGACCCGGTGTACTTACCCAGACGAACAATTACGAGGTCGTGTGTCGGCACGATCGTCGTGCTCTGTCCGCCGGCCCCGCGCATGCCATAAGCACTCGCCGGGAGACTGGCCCATCCCTCGTTTCCGTTCACCCAAAAGAACGCCCCGCCGTACAACAGGCGTCCGTCCGCCACCCATCCGGGGGCCAGAGAACTGGCATACTCCACGAAACCCTCCGGGAGAATCCGCTCGCCGTCCCACATCCCGTCCTGCAAGTACAGATTCGCGAGCCGAGCCCAATCCCTCGGAGGCATGAAGTCGTACCCCTGCGCGAGGAAGTTCCCGTATGGGTCCGTTTCAACGATCACATCCCGCATGCCGATTCTGTCGTAGAGGTTCCGCTGCGGGAACGAGTGGTACTCTTCCCCTCTCCCTTCGACGCCGAGCCGGAGCAAGTAGTTAGTCAGGACCGGATCGGTGTTCCGGTACCGACCGACGACACCCGGTTCCCACTGCTGCGGGCGGGTCGCTGCGTACTCGAAGGAATTCACGGTGCCTGTGTAGAGGTAGTAGTGGTCCTCGTAGGTCGTGTCCGAGACGTGCTCCGGATCCCCCGGGGCGTTGATTCGGATCCCGCTCGACATCTGCATGATGTCGCCGATGCGAATTTCCTGCCGCGGATCACCGTCTGTCTCGTACCACTCCGGGATCGGGGCTGGCTGCCACAGTTCGTACGCGCCTTGTTCAATGAGCACGCCCATGAGCGAACCCGACAGGCTCTTGCCCATGGACCACGACTCGAGCGGCGTATGAATGTCGATGCCATCCGCATACCGCTCGCCCAGGATCCGGCCCTTGTAGGTGACAACGAACCCCAGCGTCATGGCGTCTGCACTACCGAAGCCCACTTCGATCGCTTCCTGGACCTTGTCCATATCAACTTCCGCAGGGAACGGCTCGTCGGAGAGCACGTCGCCCATAGGCCACGGTGTCGTGGCTGCCGGCGGCAGGTTTCGAGCGACATCGGTCGGCGTAAAGTAGATCGAATCTTCGCCGATCGGCGACGCTACACAGCCCTGGTTCTTGTACTTCTTAGCCGTCCGGACGGTGCCGTCCGGGAGGGTGAGCGTCACGCGCTGGTCCTCAAAGTCGACGACCGTGTCGACCACGTGTGCGCGTTCCGGGAATGGACTCGTGAATCCGCCCACGTTGGCCGCGGCATCGGCCGGGTCGAGTCCGGTCATGAACACACCGGAGCAGAGCACTGTGGCAAAGCCCGCGGTCTGGTGATGCAGCGCCTCCCCCGGAGGCGGGGTGTACTCGGTCGGGAGTTCCAGCGACGCACCTCGTGCGACGACATCGATCTCACCGCCCGCTTCGCTGACGCCTTCCGTACCACCCCCGCAAGCCACCAATCCAATCGTGGCCAAAACCGCAACTCTTGAACTCCGCACGTATGCCTCCTAGGTGTTTGGTCTACGGAGAACGTGCCGGGCACTCGCCCTGCGGACAAGCCGAAACCGTCACCGCCCTAAACCCCGACCAGGAAAGTCCAACTGTGGTCCCAACCACCTGCGGACCGTATGATGCCCGCCTGAATTTAGCCACACCTGTGGAGACCTCCCATGATTTCACGTCGTAACTTCTTAGGCACCTCCGCGACTGTCGCGGCTGGAGCAGCCCTCACCGGTTGTGATGCCCCGGCCACATCCAGCGCGGACGACAGCGAGCTTCCCCCGTCGATCGCACGTCTCGAGTCTTGGGCAAACCGCGCCACCCCCATCACGACTGAGGAGCGCGCCGCCCGCGTCGAGAACGCCAAACGGCTGATGCGCGGGGACAACGTGGATGCGCTCGCGCTCTGCGGCGGCACATCCATGGTCTACTTCACCGGCATTCGGTGGGGCGGCAGCGAACGCCTATTCACGGTGGTCATTCCCGTCGAGGGCGACGCCTTCGTGGTTTGTCCGGCCTTCGAAGAGGATCGTGCACGCGAGCAACTCGCCCTTGGTCCGCTGGGTGGCGGTCAGGTCTACACGTGGGAAGAGCACGAGAGTCCGTACGATCGCGTGGCTCAAGGCCTCGCCGACCGCGGCATCCGTAGCGGGTATCTTGGGGCCGAAGAGACCATGCAGTTCCGCTTCAGCAACGGCATCGCCTTGGCGGCTCCTGAAGTCGCCGTCGTAGACGCGACCCCGATCACGGCTGGCTGCCGTGGCGTGAAGGACGATCACGAGATCGCTCTCATGGCGCTCGCCAACGAGGTCACGCTCACGGCCTACAAAGCAGCCTACCACGCCATGGAAGAAGGGATGACCCAAGGCGACGTGAGCCGTCTCATCAGCATGGCACACGACCGTCTCGGCTTTGCGGGCGGTGCGAGCGTCCAGACAGGCGAATGGTCGGCGCTCCCGCATGGCTCAATCACACCGCAGGTCATCAGCGAAGGCACGATCCTCCTGATCGACGGCGGATGTGGTGTCGAGGGGTACCGGTCCGACATGAGCCGCACGTTCGTGCTCGGTCAGCCGACCGACATCATGACCGAGCGCTTCGAGATCGAGCACGCTGCGCAGACCGCCGCCTTCGAAGCCGCAGCTCCGGGTGTCCTTCCTGAAGCAGTCGACGCAGCAGCACGGAAGGTGATCGAGGACGCAGGCTACGGGCCAGGATACACCTACTTCACACACCGCGTCGGCCACGGGATCGGGATGGATGGGCACGAATGGCCGTACCTAGTGAAGGGCAATCAAACCCCGCTGCTGAAGGGCAATGTCTTCAGCGACGAACCGGGCATTTACGTGCCGGGTGAGTTCGGGGTTCGTTTGGAAGATTGCATGTACATCACGGACGACGGCGCGGAGATGTTCACGCCGCAAAGCCCGTCGCTGGAAGATCCGTTTGGGAACTGGGAGCACTAGGCTCCCTACAATGGCTCAGAAGTACTTGAATTTCATGGAGATTCTCATGGCGCATCGCCATTTGAGCAGCATCACGAATGGAATCGGAACCCTGGGCGCAGTAATGGCCGTCGCGCTCGGGACAACGGACGCCAAAGCCCAGGCGCCATCGGCTGAGATCCAGATCGCCCAAGCCGTTCTGGCTGGGCCAGCTGGACAGCGTGCTGGAGCAAAAGTGGTCGGCTTCCGCGACGACGGTACCACGCTGACGCTGCGCGAGGGCTCGAATTCGCTTATTTGCCTCGCGAACAATCCGACGCAGGAAGCGTGGAGTGTCGCGTGTTATGCGGACTCGATCGACCCTTATATGTCTCGCGGCAGAGAACTCCGTGAGAACGGTGTGACGGATTCCCAAGAAGTAACGCAACGCCGATGGGACGAAGCAGACGCCGGGACTCTCGCCATGCCTGAGGCACCCGCCACCGTCTACATCATGCACGGGGAAGGTTATGACGCTGAAGCGGGTGAGATCATCGCCCCGTTCCTCCGCTGGGCGATCTACACGCCGTGGGCGACAACTGAGTCCACCGGGCTCCCGCAGCAACCGACCGGCCCCTCAGCTCCATGGATCATGTTCGCCGGAACACCCGGAGCACACATCATGATCACGCCGGCGCCCCCGGGCGGCGGCAACTAGCGTTCGAGTTCGCGTGTGCCCACGACGTAACTTCCTGCGGTAGCTCCCCATGGGGGCCACCGCGGCACTCAGCCTCCGTTCATCTCCCCGGTCGGCCCCGATGCTTCGCCATCCGGAGCCTAGGGAGGGCATCACAGGCGACGGCATCCTGAGCAGGGAAACCCTGTCGGCCTTCCCTGAGTCGACGTTCGAGATCTACGACATGGTTCGGGAGATCCCAAACGTCGCAGACGGAATCGGCTGCGCATGCGGATGCGCCGCGCTCCCCGGCTATCAGGCGCTTCTGACGTGTGATCACGACGACGGAATGGCGACGGAATGCCACATCTGTCAGGGCGAGGCCAGGCTCGCGTACCGACGAGCCATCGACGGGCGTTACGGTTGATCGCATCAAAGCGGGCTACTGCACTTCCACCCGCCCCTTCCCTCTAGTCAGATCACCCACAGAGGTGCGAAGCACCTCCTCATCGGGCGATGGGACTCCGAGCACATACTGCACCTCCGCACCGTACTCCTCATTCTCCACGACGATGTCCAACTCGTCGATGAGGCGCTGCATACCGTCCACATCCGCATACCCGACCGTAACGACGAGCCACACGCGGGTGACCTTCTCGTCCGTGGGCAGTGTTTCGAGAGCGAGCTTCACACCACCTGAATAGGCCCTAGCCAAGCCTCCAGTGCCGAGCTTCACACCCCCGTAGTACCGCGTGCACACGGCGACGATCTCCCCCACTCCACCATGAAGTAACGATGTGAGCATTGGCCGACCGGCCGTCCCATGTGGTTCCCCGTCGTCACTCATCCCAATGTGTGTGGTAGACGCGGGAGGACCCGCTACGAACGCCCAGCAGTGGTGAGTCGCGTCGGGGAATTCGTCCCGGATAGCCTGAATGAAGGCCTGGGCAGCCTCCGCGTCCGGAGCGTGCGCCGCAGTGGTAATGAAACGCGACCGCTGAATCGTCTCATCGACTCGATGGACTCGGGAAGGGATCGGGTACCGGGCGGAATCAGCCATCTCGCAGAGCGTCCGGACGCATTGAGCGATCGAGCCCCTGCCCTAACTCCACACTGATCTCTGCGAGCGCCACTACGTCTTCCAGAGCCGTGCGGAAGTTCACGACACACATGCGCAGCGCGTAGATCTCTCCGATCAAGGCGTTCGACACGAACGCCTGTCCGCCTTTTCCCATAGCGTCCTGGATGCCCTGATTGAGCGCGTTCAGGTATTCGAGCACGGCGGGCTCGCGGCTGCGTTCCGCCAAGTCCGTAGGCACGTACCGGTACGTCGTGATGCTCAGGCCCTGCGTGAACGCCTCGAGGTGCGTGTGTTCGACCGCGAGGCCGTGAAACGCCCGTGCCAGCTCGATATCCTCTTCGATCATCTGCTGATACCCAGCTCGGCCCACCTGCTTGAGCTGGAGCCAGACCTTGAGCGCTCGGAAGCCTCGCGAGTTCTGGAAGCCCCGTTCGAAGAAATTCACGCCCTCTTCTTCCTGGAAGCGGTAGTACTCGGGCCGGTAGGAGAAGGCGGCTAAGAGCGCGTCGCGGTCCCGAACAAGCACACACCCGGCTTCGAGCGGAGCGTAAAGCCACTTGTGAGGGTCAAGCGCGACCGAGTCCGCCAGAGCGATGGCCTTGAGTTCCGGCGGCACGTTGTCGGCCGCGGCGGCGAAGGCGCCGTAGGCTCCATCTGCATGCAGCCAAAGGTTGAATTCGTCACACAGTTCTCGAAGCGCGGGGAGGTCGTCCACGGCGCCGGTGCTCACCGAACCCGCCGTCCCGACCACCATGAACGGATCGTCTCCACTGGCCCGATCAGCCTCGATCGCTGCCCGGAGCTTCCCGACGTCTATGCAATCCTCCGCGCCCTGTTCGATCCACCGGATCGAGTCGACACCCATCCCGGACAGGTCCGCGGCTTTCTGGATCCATGTGTGGGTCCCGGCCGATGCATAGACCCGAAGCGTCCGCCTCTCCGCACTGTGCATGCCCGCCGCCCGAACGTCCCAGGGTGCCTTCGCAGCCCGGGCTGCCCAGAAGCCGAGCATGTTTGCGACGTTGCCGCCGCTCACCAAGACGCCGTCCCCGTCCTTCGGAAATCCGATCAGCTCGGCAATCCAGCGCACCGCCTGTGATTCGATCTCGGACGCCATCGGCGAAAGAAACCATCCGCCGAGATTGGGATTCACCGCTGAGGCCAGAAGGTCACCCAAAATTCCGATCGGGGCAGGTGCACCAGTGATGTATCCGAAGAAGCGCGGGTGTCCGTTGTAGAGGGAGTTGTCGATGAGCATGTCCGCGGTCTCGCGCATCAGACCGGCCGCATCGGTGCCCGCCTCAGGCAGCCCCGCGTCCGCACCCAGCACTTTCCTCATCTCGGCCGGATCTGTGTCCGGGCCCAGCCGACGATCCCCCATGCCGGACAGCAAGTCAGCGATCTGATCGACAAGCGCATGACCGATTTCAGCGAACTCATCCGCTCCGAGCTCAATCGGCGTCGTGCGACCCGCGAGGGAGATTTCGTCGGTGTTCATTCAAGCGCTCCGAAAAGTCGAATGCTCGCGCTGGACGGACCCGTCAACGCGGATCCATGCTTCCTAAGGTGTGATACAGAAACTGGCTCGGGTTCGGCTCACACGAGCCAACGAAACACCCAGTTATCGGGAGGACATCCGGTCTAGGAACGTTCGCTCCGAGGGTGTCAGCGTTCCGGAGCCGTCCGACTCCACTTTGCCGAGGAGTCGCTCCACCTCTTCGCGATTCAGCTCATGCAGCCCGTCAAGGGAAATCCCTTCCCATCTGGCCTGAGCAATCTTGTCACCCACGACACCCTTAGGAGTCGCCTGGGGGTGCAGTTGCTTCTGGAACGACCTCTGCGCCGAGCCCTTCTTCCACTCCCACCACTTGAGGAAAGCGAACGCGAACGCGATTCCGCCCAGATGAGCGAAGTGGGCTGTCCCAGATCCAGCGGAAGGACTGATTCCCGAGTAGAGGCTCCCGAAGACCAGCAGTGATGCGAGCAGCCAAGCCTCGACGGGCAAGATCCCCCAGATGTAGATCCGCTCACGCGGCCAGAACATGGCAAAGCCGAGGAGGATACCGTACACGGCACCCGACGCGCCCACGACCGAGGCGGTCCGATTGAAGGTCAGATGGAAGACGGCACCGCCGAGTCCTGCCAGGAAGTACAGCCAGAGGAAGCCCTTCGCGCCGAGCCGATTCTCCAAACGCGGCCCGAAAAAGAACAGGCCGATCATGTTGAAGAACAGATGGCCCATTCCGGCGTGGAGAAACATGTAGGTCACGACGCCCCACGGCCGAAATAGAGCGAACGGCAGCGGATACAAGACCAATAGCTGGTACAGCGGAGAGCCGGGCTGCGCCAACAGGAAGATCACAACGTTGGCGATCAGCAGCCGTTTAACCCACGTCGTCAGTGGTGCCATGCGGTCCTCTACCCCTCCCTACCCGTTCTGAGTTTCATCGAAGAAGTAAACAAAATATGCCGGGATTCGGAAAACAGTGCTCGATAGTCGACCTTGCCGAACATCAACCTGTTTGGGCTTCGCCGGGCACTACGCACCGAGTGAGACGGACTCCAGATTCCTCGAGGTCCCTCTGGGTGACCAGGGAAATCCGGACCCCGCACAACTCAAGTTGATCGAGTAGTGCGCGACCGAAACTAGCGACGGCCGTTGCCGTCCCCCTCCTCCTCTTCTGACTCCGGCTTTTCCGGCTTCGTCCAGAAATCGTCGTTTTCCGGCGCCTGAGCCGCTACTTCGCTCGAGTACAGGGCGGCATTGAAGAAGACCTTGAAGGTCCCGAACGGCTGCCCTCTCCACTGCGGTCGGAAGCCTAGGAGCACGACCCTTCCGTCCCCGTACTTCACGTCGAGCGCGGCCGCATACCCCTGGACGTGTTCCTCACCCAAGTAGTAGCCGGACATAAGCGGTGAGCCATTTTCCGAATACTTGGCGAGCACATGACCCTCGAAGCCCTCCTCGGTCGTGAACACGGGGCTGCCACCAATGAAGACCTTGGACCGCTCTTCCATGCCGCTCATGACGGGATGTGATGGATCCACGAGCAACTCGACGATCGCGCCACCCGCGAAGTACTCGTCGCGCGAGACACCCTGGATCACATTGGACACGGGCAAATGCAGCTCATCGATCGCGAGCTGACTCGAGCCGTTGACCGTCACGAGCGTACCACCGGCCCGTACAAACGCATCGATCTCGCGCAGGCCCTCCGGACCGATACCACCGGCATACCTGGGTGGAACCGTGCCCGGCGCAGAACCATTGATGATCTGCCCCGCTCGCATGTCGGACAGCACGATCACGTCGTAGCGCGACTTCAGGTCGCCGGCACGCACATCTGCATTGTACAGATTCGTGTGGGCGATGCCGTACATCTCCATCAGCCAGCGCGACCAGCCTTCGTCCATGCTAGCGCTCCACGGCCGGTACAACCCGATACGGGGCTGACCAACGGGGGTACCGGCGGAACCCCCACGGGACGCGCGCAGTGCGTAGTCGGCCACGAGCTCGTTCTGCACACCGCCGCCCAATCCTGAGACGATCCACCGGCCGCTCGAGCCGCCCTGGCCATCGGACCCAGCCGCACCCGACTGGAAGCGAGCGCTCCCGCCGCGGCGCCAAGCTTCGGCAAGCGCCTTGTACGAATTGTTCTGGGCAGGATCCAGAATCAGCGAGCCACCACCGCCTGACGCAGCTCCGGCAGGCGGGACGATTCCGCGCGCCACTGGATGGCTATCAAAGCCAACGCCCGGCGGTGAGTCCCACGACTGTGCATCACCTTCGGCCAGCCATCCGAGCGGCTCAGACGATAGATCTTCCATCGCTCCGCGGACGGCGTCATCCAGCGGCGTGCGAGCCTCGATTACGCGCACGCCGAACAGATAAGGAAGGGTCCAGCCGGACACGTCATAAGGCTGCTCTGGCGGGCCCTCCGGGTACTCCCGCAGATCAGGATAGTCCTGCACCGCGAACAGCTGCCGCACAAAGTTTGCGTTGGGCTGATCCATTGGGATCACCCACGTGCCGGCGGGATGTGACACGCCGTCCAGAGTCACTTCGCTGGACAGACGCTTCACGCCGATCCCGTTGTACGCGAGGCGCCGCAACATCTCGACCGCGGCGACCGGATCTCGCTGATCCTGCTCAATGAAGAATCCGTACGGCGGTCCGGCCTTGAACTGAGCAACAACATCTCTGGCGGCTTGGTAGCGGTTGTAGAGAAGGTCGTTCTTGTACTTCGCTGCGACATCCAGGACCGATACCGAAGCGGTGAGCATGTAGTCGACCGCATCCCCAATCCTCCACCAACCACCCTCCCACGGGCTCGAATAGAGCGACTGTGGGCGCAACTCACGTTGGTTCTGCGGAAAGTCGTTGACCGTGTAGAAGTGGGGCGTCGCATACCGGTACAGCGCCGTCTCAGTGAGCAGCGAGGCGACGTTGTGGAAGTTGTTCGCGTGATCCATGAAGCCGGGATACCAGTTGTCGAACCCGCTCCCCATGTGCATCGCGCCCTTCTGGCCGCGCTCCTCGAGCGCCTGTGCCATCGACATGCCGATCAAGTTGACCGTCCGCCACATGAGCGGGTGCACGTTCTTGCTGATGGGCTCCGCGAACGGCGGGATCCAAATGCGGGTGGGGAAAGGCGCCGTCTGGTGATGGTTGTAGATGATCTGTGGCTCCCAGTACCGATCCACGCGCGTGACCGCTCGAGACTCGATCTGGTTGATCATGTAGCCATCACGATTGTTGTCGTGCCCGATGTACTTCTGGTAGAGGAACGGCGTCCCGGACACTTCGTATTGGGTTCCGAGATTTTCGTAGTACCAGTCGGATACGAGCGTCTGCCCGTCCGGGTTGATACTGAACCACAACACTAGGATCACGTCATCCAGGATGGCCGCGATCTCCGGGTCCGCATCTCCGGTGACGAGATCGTACGCCAGCTGAATCGTGTGCTGCGCGTGAGCGACCTCAGAGGCGTGGAGACCACCGTCGATGTGCACGATGGCCTTTCCTTCCTGGGCCAGCGCACGAGCGTCTTCGTCGGACATGTCGGCCGCGGGATACGCCAACTGATGTGCGATGTCCCGATACCGCTCAGCGTCACGCAAATTCTCCGCAGACGACACGAGCGCGATGTGCCAGGGGCGCCCGAAACTCGTGACGCCAATCTCCTGCAATTGGACTCGATCCGAAGCCGCAGCGAGTCGCTGGAAGTAGTCGAGCGACTGTTCGTAGTTGGCGAGCTCGAAGTCCGCGCCGACCTCGAATCCGAGCACGGACTCGGGCGTGGGAATCTGGGCCAGCACGCTCTGCGTTAGAGCGAACGAGGCAACGGCAGCAATGAGAAAGACGCGAAGCAAACGCATCGAACGGTCCTGGCAGGGGTGGCCTGGCGGGCCGCATAAGTCACGCAGCCCCTCAATATCAGGCTGGAAAGTGCCGCTCAGTGCGCTGGAGTACAATGACCCAGAGAAGGCAATTCCTAGGCCCGATCCGCGAAGGCCGAGTCCGTCTTCGCCGCCATCACAAAATCATTCTCGTGCAGGTCTCGGATCTTATGCGTCCACCAAGACACCTTCACACTTCCCCACTCCGTGAGAAGAGCCGGGTGATGCCCTTCTTCTTCTGCCAATTCCCCAACGACGTCCGTGAAATCGAGCGCCGTGAGAAAGTCGGGAAAGGTGAACACGCGTTCGAGACGGGGAACGCCACCAACACGCACAATCTCCCAATCAGGGATCTGCGGAAGAAAACGGGCGACCTGCTCCTCCGTAGCCGACGGAGCATCGCCTCGACACGGGATACACTTGGTGGTTAGAAGCTCGTCCATCGTGCTATCTCCTAGAATTTCCCAAAACGTAGGGAAGATCAACGCGTGATCCCCAATCATGCCAAGACCCATCGTAGAACTTCGTATCGTACCCATGCAACCGAGCCGAGAAGTGTGTGAAGCTCGCGCGCCAGCCGACCCTGCAACACGCGACGACCGTGTCCCCTTCGTCAGCTCCCGCATTGGCGAACAACGCCTCCACCCCTCCACGCTCCAACATGCGCGGAATCGGGCGAGTCTCGATGAGCTCTTTGCAGTATATCTGAGCTGCGCGCGGAATGTGCCCGGGGTCGGTCATGCCGCCCATTCCATCATCGACACCGGTGTACTCATCCTCATCCTCTTTCCTCTCAGGCAGTGAGCTAGGAGGGAAGCTGACCCGGGCGAGGAACTCGGTCTTGAACGAACACAACCCGAGCGGACCGACTATTAGTCGTCGTCATCGTCATCATCCCAATCATCGTCTTCTTCCCCCTCTTCTCCTTCCTCATCCTCCCAATCGTCGTCCTCGTCCCAGTCCTCGTCCTCTTCCTCGAGATCTTCCTCCCACTCTTTCTCGTCCTTCACGTCGCCTCTTTTCCTTCGTCTTCGAGCTGTACGGACAACGCTCTACCCAACAGAATCGGACCACCCAAGATGTTGCCCAAGATGACGGCCATCGCCAGCGCGACGATTCCTGCGCCGAGATCCGGGAACGCCTCTTGAATGATCAGCACGAGCCCTAAGGAGACACCGCCTTGGGAGATCAGGCCCTTCCACGTGAGCTGTGAAATCTGCACGGAAGTTCCGGCCAGCGCGGTGCCCTTCATGGTGGCCCAGCGGGTGAGCGCCACTCGCACGCCGAAGATTGCCAACGCCGCAACGCCGTAGCGCGCCACAGCCCCCAGGTCGAGACTCGCACCGGCGATGGCGAAGAAGAATGCGAAAATCACCACGGCGACCGACCGGATCCCCTGAATCATCCTATCGCCCGCGGGCGATAGGTTCTCGATCACGAAGCCGGCCGACACTCCGGCAAGCAAGAGTTCTACGTGCAACTCATCTGCTAACACGACAAGCACATAGGCGAAGAGGAACGTCGCGAAAGGCGAACGTGGATCGGTGCCTTCTCCCCCCAGGTACTGGGAGAACACCCAGCCCATGGCAGCTCCCAATAACAGCGCGCCTCCGACCTCCTCAGCTAGGTGCACCAGGGCTGCGGGTGAGAACGTGGCCGCAGGATCCAGGAGTGGAGTGACCAGGGCGAGCGTGAGCGTGAACAAGATGATCACGACCACGTCCTTCACGATCGTCACGCCCAAAATCAGGTCGACGAGCGGGCCCTTCGCGTGTTTCTCCTCGATGACCGCTACGGTCAGATCGGGTGAGGAATTCGCCGCCCAAATACCGAGCATGAGGCCGACCGCCAGACGGCCCTCGAACGCGAGGTCCGCCAAGAAGGGCACGATGGGGCTCACGGCGAGCAGCGTCAGTGCAACACCGACCCACACGACGCCTGTGACCACCATCGTGGTCACGGCAATCGCCTTCGCTTGAGGCCGGAGAGCCTCTACCCTCAGTTCGCCTCCAGCCAGCATAGCAATCAACGCGAGTGCGAAATCGTCGATGAGGCGCAGGTCCTCGACCGCGCTGATCGGGATGATGCCAAAAAGCGACGGGCCAGCCAAGATGCCAACGAGGATGAACCCCGTAAGTCGAGGTAGCCCAGTCGCCCCTGCCAGAGCACCCGCCGCAGACGCCGCGAGCAACACGAACCCGACCAGGATGGCCAGGCGCCCGCCCTCGAACGTCCCCGTCGAGGTGAGCGAGGTCAGCCAGGTCAACCCAAATAACAGCGCCAGCGTCGCCACCGGGCGCAAAATCTTCGTCGACGATGTGTCTTTGCGAGATGGAGTTGGGGCAGAGCTCATGCACGAAGAATACGCCAGCTCGCTTCCGCCCTCAAATAGGGCTTCGAGGCGAGAGTTGCTGACGGCACGCTGACGGCAATGCGGCACTGTCCGTGAATCAAACCTTTCGCAATGTTCTTCGAATACATTTTGGACACTGGCATAACTCCATGACCAACGCCCAGAACCCTCTGTTATCAGACGAATTCCGGATTCCGTTCCACGAGATCCGTGCGGAACACGTGGAACCGGGCATCCGGCAGGCCCTGGAAGAGGCACAAGCCGAGATCGACGCGATTTCGGACGGCACGTCTCCGCCCACGTGGGCGAATACCATCGCACGCATGGACGCGATGAGTGAGGTGCTGGGCGAACGATTCACTCCGGCGAGTCACCTGGTCACAGTCTGCGAGTCTCCCGAGCTCCGGGAAGCGTTCGGCGTTGTACTCCCGGAAATCTCGGCGTTCTGGTCGGCACTACCGTTGAACGCGGCCCTGTGGAAGCGTGTGAAGAGGTATGCAGAGACGGACGAGGCCGCGGCACTGACCGGCCTGCGCCGCCGACATCTAGACAAGACGATCAACGAGTTCAAACGCGCGGGAGCGGACCTGAATCCCGACGCGAAGGAAGAACTTCAGGCCTTACGGGTCGAACTCGTCCAACTCCAACAGAAGTTCAGCGAGAACGTCCTAGATGCCACCGCCGAGTACGAACTCGAGGTGAGTGACGAACGCCGACTCGGGGGTGTTCCCGAGGCCGCAATCAAGCGAGCGAAGGCCAAGGCGAACGAGGAAGGGCTCGATGGCTGGCTCGTCACGTTGGACTACCCTTCAGTCGAACCCGTGCTCAAGTACGCCAACGACCGCGAACTCCGGCAGGAGGTGTATCTCGCTTACGTGACTCGCTGCCGGGACGGTGAGTTCGACAATCGCCCGTTGCTCGCCCGGATCCTGCGACTACGCGACCAGATCGCCAGCATCCTGGGATACGATCGCTTCCCCGATTTCGTTCTCGAGGACCGCATGGCCCGATCCGGGGCACGCGCGACCGAGTTCGAGCGTGATCTCCTAGAACGCACTGAGCCCTATTGGCGTCGCGATGTGGAGCAACTGCGCGCATACGCGTCCGAGCTCGGCATGGATGATTTCGAGCCATGGGACGCATCATTCGTGATGGAGTCCCTCCGAAAGAAACGCTACGACATCGATGACGAAGCGCTGCGGCCCTATTTCCCACTGCCTCAGGTGTTGGCGGGGATGTTCGAGATCGTGCGCCGGACGTTCGGCTTCCGAATCGAACAGAAGGAAATTGAAGAGGTGTGGCACCCTGAGGTCGCCTACTACGAGATCTTCGACGAAGACGACGTACACGTCGGCGCTTTCTATACGGACTGGTTCCCGCGCAAAGAGAAGCGCCAAGGGGCCTGGATGAACAACTTCGTAACGGGCGGGCCGGTGGATGGCGGATTCAACCCCCATCTCGGCGTGATGTGCGGCAACTTCACGCCTCCAGATGGGGACGCCCCGGCCCTACTCTCGCACCGCGAGGTCGAAACAACCTTCCACGAGTTCGGACATCTCCTTCATCACTGCACATCCAAGGTCGACATCCCATCCCGTGCCGGAATTCATGTTGCTTGGGATTGGGTGGAACTCCCGAGTCAGCTGATGGAGAATTGGACGTGGGAACGCGACGCGCTGGACCTCTTCGCGAGACATCACGAGTCGGGAGAACCGGTCCCCGAGGAGCTATTCGGTCGAATGGTCGCCGCGCGGCAGTACATGGGCGGATGGGCCCAGATGCGACAGATCTCGTTCGGGACCGTGGACCTCGCATTACATGACGAGCTCGCGCCCCTACTGTGCGAAGCAGCCGTAAACGGCACACCCGACGAAATCGATGACAGACAGGGCGACCAAGTCATGGCGTTCGGTCAGGCTCGCTTCGAGCGCTTCGCGGCGGAGCCCCACTGGGCACAACACCACGGCCTGACTTCGTTCACACACGTGTTCTCAGGCGGATACGCGTCGGGCTACTACAGCTACCTCTGGTCAGAAGTACTCGATGCCGATGTGTTCACACGATTCCAGAACGAAGGCATTTTTAATCCCGACACCGGACGAAGCTACGTGGCTTCAATCCTCAGTCGGGGGGACTCGGAAGATCCTGAGTCCCTCTTCGAAGAATTCATGGGACGGGGTCCGGACCCGGAAGCCCTCCTTGCACGGAACCTCGGTCCCGCGCCCGCTTAGTAGGTAGTATGATGACCGCCGGGATTCGCAGCCCAACCGCAGAGCACACATGAAAAGATTGGCGTTACTCGCCGCCCTCGGTGGCATCGCCCTCGGCACCGCCGCGTGCGAGAGCAAAGGGATCGCCTACGGCGATCAGAACAGCATCATCGCGGTCATGAGCCCTGAGTTGTGGGATGAAGTGTCCGAGGACGTATACGGTGCGCTCGAGACCACCATCCGCACCGTTCGTGACGAGAAGATGTTTACGGTCACGTACCAAAGCCCCGTAGATGAGCACTGGAGTGACCTACGTCGCTTCAATCAGATCCTGCTGGTGGGTCCGGCGAGCGACATTCGCGTGGCCGAGGCGCTCGATAAAACGAAGGAGTCCATTACGACCCCGGGCGTCCACTTGATCGGGGAAATCTGGTCGCGCGACCAAGTCGTGACGCTGGTGCTCCTACCGGAAGGAGGCGGCGCGGACGATCTGCGAATGCACCTTGGCGGCATCCACGACATGATGGACGAGCGCTACCGCCATTGGGTGGCCAACCGGATGTACATCTCGGGAGTCGATTCGGCACTCGCGGACACCTTGTACACAGAAGCAGGCTTCCAATTGTTACTGCCAGAGGTATACCGTTGGGCTCAGCGGGATTCCGTCTTCATCTTCCGGAACGATCAGCCCGACCCGTCTGAGCTCATCCGGCAAATCGCCGTGACGTGGCGCACGCCAATCCCCGCGGAGATGCAAGTTGAAGGCATCGTCGCGTGGCGGGACGAAGTTTCCGAGGGGTATTACTCCGAACCCCAAGTGACCGTCCTGGACAATGCAGAGGCGGGTCCGTTCGACTTCCGAGGGTGGTTCGCCTACCAGGTGCACGCCGAGTGGCAGAACCCACCGGACCGCGGCTGGCCAGCGGCCGGAGCTCTCGTTTCGCGCGCCGTGATCTGCGAGGGGCAGAACCGTATGTACCTCGTCGACGGGTGGATTTACGCCCCGGCCAAAGAGAAGTACGAGTATATGATCCAGCTTGAGACGATCTTGAACACGTTTCGTTGTGGGACGGCCTAACCCAAGATTCTCTCTTGTCGCTCTTTCCTAGCGCGGCAGCGGGATGCAACGCCCGGGGAAACGCATCATGCGTCTCCCGACTCTCCCACTGTTCGCACTTTGCCTTGCGGCTGCCCTTGGGTTGGCATCTCCGGCCTGCGCCCAACCACGCGCTATCCAGCACGGGGGCGTCACCCAAGCAGTGAACACGACTGATATCACGCTCGAGTATGACCGCCCGGTCCTCAGAGGTCGATCCGTATTCGGGGATCTTCTGGACTACGACGTAGTGTGGACGCCCGGAGCGAACCGGGCTACGTGGATCGAGTTCAGTGAGCCGGTGACAGTCCAAGGGGCTTCTTTGGAAGCGGGCCGTTACGGGATCTGATCCGTCCCTGACGACGAAATGGCCCAGCGGCTCAACGGGATGGGCATGTTCCACATCGAGATGTTCGCCGGCCTACCGGGCACTCGATCAGAATTAATCTGACAGCGCAGGAGGGAGAACGGGTATTACACGCACCTCGGCCGCCAACGGAACGTGATCTTCACGCGCGACTCAGAACCCAATGGAGACGCCATGACCCTTGGGCTCTTTGGCGTCCTCGCACTGCCGGCGAATGGTGTAGATCAAAGCACGAACACCTCCGCCATTCGAGGTACGGTACGCACGTCCTGGCGCAGGCTGCCGGCGACACAAACCGTCGGCTTCCCAACATAAAGGGGTGAAAGCCCGCGCCTTTCCTCGACGGCATTTCTGGCCGACTGGCGCCGACCCTCAACCCAGCTAGAATGAGGCTCCCACAGGCCTAAGTACCCATTCGTCCGCGGCGCACGTGAGCTTCGTTCACCTCCATACTCACTCCGAATTTTCGCTCCTCGACGGAGCGAACCGCATCACGGACCTGGTGCACAAGGCCAAAGAACACGAGATGCCTGGCCTCGCTCTCACGGACCACGGGTGCATGTTCGGCGCATGGGCCTTCCACAAAGCCGCCCGGAAAGAGGGCATCAAACCCATCGTCGGCATGGAGGCCTACGTCGCCCCGGGAGACCGCCGCGACCGATCGCGCTCGGGGAAGGGTGATCGCGCCTACTACCACCTCGTGCTTTTAGCGCGGGACCGTGTAGGGTACCAGAACCTCATCAAGCTGTCGTCGATCGGGTATACGGAGGGCTTCTACCACAAGCCTCGTGTCGATCGGGAAGTGCTCGCGAAGCACCAAGAAGGGATCATCGTCTCTTCCGCGTGTATGGCGGGTGAGGTCGCCCGGCACCTGACGGCAGACAACTACCAGGGCGCCCGCGAGGCCGCCGAGTGGTATGCGAACCTGTTCGACGGTCGCTACTACCTGGAGGTGCAGGCACACGACACGCCAGGCCAGGCGGAACTGAACGCGAACATCTTCAAACTCGGTAAGGACCTCGGTCTGCCCGTGGTCGCGACGAACGACTCACACTTCCTGAAACCGGAAGACCACGAAGCGCACGACATCCTTCTGTGCATCGGGCTCGGTAAGGACCGGGACGACCCGAACCGCATGAAGTACGACGAGGGGTTGTACTTCAAAAGCGCGGAAGAGATGGCTTCGCGCTTCCCGGAAAACCCCGAGGTCATCGAGAACACGCTGGCCATCGCGGACGCAGTCGATCTCACGTTCGAGAAGAAGTACCACCTGCCCGAGTTCCCGCTCCCTGAGACACATACGGACGAGAACGACTACCTGGAATTCTTAACACTCGAGGGCACGAAGGAGCGCTACGGCGATCCTCTCCCCGCGGTGGTGCAGGAACGTTTCGACTACGAAATGGGCGTCATCAAGGGCACAGGGTACGCCGGGTACTTCCTGATCACTCAGGACTTCATCCGCTGGGCTCGGGACAACGACATCCCTGTCGGTCCGGGACGTGGGTCTGCAGCTGGCTCGCTCGTGGCGTACGCGCTGGGCATTACGAACCTGGACCCCATCGCATTCGATCTCCTGTTTGAGCGCTTCTTGAATCCTGAACGCGTCTCGATGCCGGATATCGACATCGATTTCTGCTATGAGCGGCGCGCGGAAGTCATCGAGTACACGCGCGACAAGTACGGAAAGGACGCGGTCGGCCAGATCATCACGTTCGGGACTATGAAGTCTCGGGCAGTGATCCGTGACGTCGGTCGGGCGCTCGGATTCGAGCCGTCCGAGACCGACAAGATCGCCAAGCTGATTCCCAACGCGCCTGGACAAGCCTTCACAGTCCAAGAAGCCGTGGACGGGCTCAAAGAGGTGAAGCAGTACTACAATCTCGACGAGCGGCACAAACAGCTCTTCGACTACTCGATCACGCTCGAAGGCCTCTCCCGTCACACTTCGGTTCACGCCGCCGGTGTGGTGATCGCCCCCGGCCCCATCGACGACTACGTACCTGTCAGCGTCCAGACCGGAAAGAACGGGAACGGCGAAGACGCGATGGTCGTCACCCAGTACGACATGAACTGCCTCGACGAGGCGGGCATGCTCAAGATGGACTTCTTGGGCCTCAAGACCCTCACCGTGATCTACGACGCGGTGGCGATGGTGAAGGAGCAGTGCGGCGCACTCACGAATCCGGACACGGGTGAGTCGTACGAGACGATGGATGACGTCCCATTGGACGACCCGGCGGTCTACAAGATGATCGCGCGGGGCGGCACCTCGGGAATCTTCCAGTTCGAGTCCACGCTTGCAAACGACAAGCTCCGCGCCATGCGCTGCGACCGGTTTGAGGACCTGATCGCGACGAACGCGCTCATCCGCCCAGGTCCGCTCGACTCCGGCATGACGGACGTCTACATCGACCGAAAGTTGGGGCGGAAAGAGGTCTCGTACCCGCATCCGGATCTCGAAGAGGTCCTGAAGCCGACGTACGGCGTGATCGTGTACCAGGAACAGGTCATGCGCATCGCGTCTGTGCTCGCCGGCTTCACGCTTGGTGAAGCGGATGTGCTACGGAAGGCAGTGGGAAAAAAGGACGCCGCGCTCATCAAGAAGGAGCTCGGCAAATTCCTCGAGCGCTCCATGGCGAACGGAGTCGACAAACGGACTGCGGAAGAACTCGCGGACCAAATCGAGACCTTCGGCCGGTACGGCTTCAATCGATCCCATGCGGCCGCGTACTCGCTGATTTCGTACCACACCGCTTGGCTGAAGACCCACTATCCGGCGCAGTTCATGGCCGGACTGCTCTCCTCCGTGCTCGACAACACGGACAGTGTGGTGAAGTACATCGGGGCCTGCCGAGACCTCCCCCGATTCGTCCCGAAGGTGGAAGACTCCCTCGAGGTACTCCCCCCGGATGTGAACGAATCCGCGTGGAAGTTCGCCGTGACACCCAAGGGCAAGATCCGATTCGGTATGGGTGCGGTCCGCGGGGTCGGACACAGCGCGGTCAGTTCGGTCCTCGATGCACGCAAGGACGGACCCTTCACCACGCTCTTCGACTTCCTGGATCGCATCGACATTCGGGCGCTCAACAAACGCGCGTGTGAGGCTCTCGTTGCAGCTGGAGCCCTGGACGCTTTCGGACATCGTTCTGCCCTGCTCGCGGGGCTCGACGCCGCCTACGGAGAGGTCCAGGCTCGCCAGGCAGAGATCGAGGCCGGTCAGGCGTCGCTCTTTGGCGGGGGGTCCGACCTTCCCCAGAAGGCCCCGCCGCTTCCGAACGTGCCAGAGTGGTCGGAGCCCGAACGACTGAAGCGGGAAAAGGCCGCACTTGGCTTCTTCATTTCCGGTCACCCTCTCGACCGATACCGCGAAGTGGTGCGCGCCTTCGAGCCCGTGGCAACCGAAAACCTTGGAGACCGACCCGGCCAAGCCGTCGATCTACCGTGTGTCGTGACTTCTGTGCAGCGGCAGATCTCTCGAAAAGACAACTCCGAGTGGGGCAAGGTCATCGTCGAGGACTTCACGGGCACGGCGACAGTGCTCGCATTCCGTGACACCTGGCAGAAATACAAGGACGTGCTCGCTCAAGACGAGGTCGTTCTTCTGTCGGGCAAGGTCAGCGGGCGGGAGCGGGACGAGGAAGATCCGCCGGTGTTCTTGGATGCCGCACGGCCGTTGGAAGAGGTCACCAGTGGTGGCGAGCTTGCGCTTCAGATCGAACTAGAGCTCGGCTCCGACGTCGACTCCGCGGTCTTCGAGCGCGCCAAGGTTGTCATGGCGGAACACCCGGGTCCCTCACCTGTCTGGTTCCAGATCGGCTCCGACAACGGCGACCGTGCGCCGCGAATGCGCTCTCGCTCGCTGAAAGTGACACCCGACAATGAGACGCTCGACGAGCTTCAGAAGCTGTTCGGGCGCGGGAACGTGCGCTTGGTACGTGCTGTGATCCCGGCAGTCGACACCTCCCAATCGGACCGCCGCGAGTTCTGGCGGAACAAGCAGCAGTCGGGCTAGCGGGAACTGTCTTCCCCTCCCCACAAATCCCTGTGAAACTAGTTACCCAGCCATTCCGGTGACCTGACGCGGGTCGCCCAACTCAGCGAAAGACCATGACGAAGGCCCAGATCCTCAGCGCGCTCGGCATCGAAGACTCCAACCTCGGCGGCTACCACGGCGAATGGATGGGGTCAGGGGCCGTTCTCGACGTCACGAGCCCCATCGACGGCGAGCGTATTGCCAGCGTCACTCAGGTCACCGAAGCGGAGTACGACGCCATCGTGGATCGTGCGCAGGCTGCCTTCCTCGTGTGGAGAAAGGTCCCGGCGCCGCATCGTGGCGAGGTCATTCGTCAGCTCGGCAACAAGCTGCGCGAGAAGAAAGAGGCACTCGGCGCGCTGGTCACGCTCGAGATGGGCAAGATCAAAGCCGAGGGTGAGGGCGAGGTCCAAGAGATGATCGACATCTGCGATTTCGCCGTGGGATTGTCGCGTCAGCTCTACGGCCTGACGCTCGCAAGCGAGCGCCAGGACCACCATATGCGGGAGCAGTGGCACCCCATGGGTGTGGTGGGTGTCATCAGCGCCTTCAACTTCCCTGTCGCGGTGTGGAGCTGGAACGCGGCACTCGCCGCGGTCTGCGGTGACGCCACTCTATGGAAGCCGTCCGAGCGCACCCCGCTCACAGCGGTCGCCGTCACGAAGATCGTCGCCGAAGTATGTGCCGAAAACGATGTGGATCCAGCGGTATTCGCTCTGGCTGTGGGTGACGGTCCGAGCATCGGTGAGCGGCTCCTCAACGACACCCGCATTCCATTGGTGTCCGCGACGGGATCCTGCCGCATGGGCCGGCGCGTCGCGGAAGTCGTCGGAAAGCGACTGGGTAAGTCTCTGCTCGAACTCGGCGGCAACAACGCCATCATCGTCACGCCACACGCCAACATGGACATCGCGCTGCCGGGCATCGTATTCGGCTCGGTCGGCACCGCGGGCCAGCGCTGCACGAGCACGCGGCGAATCATCGTGCACCGCTCCGTGAAGGAAGAGCTCGTAAGCCGGCTCGTGAACGCCTATAAGGGTGTGAAGATCGGCGACCCGCTCGACCCCGACACACTCATGGGTCCACTCCTGAACGAGCATACGGTCGCGGCGTTCAAGGCGGCACAGGAAAAGGTCGTCGCTGAGGGTGGTGAAATCCTCTGCGGTGGTGAGGTCCTCGAGGGCGACGCGTATCCGGGCGGCCGGTACGTGGCCCCGTGCATCGCATCTGCCGAGAACCACTACCAAATCGTTCAGGACGAAACGTTCGCACCCATTCTGTACATCATCGAGTACGGTTCGGCAGACGCGACCCCGGCGGAGGCCATCGGCGAGCTCGAAGAGGCGCTCCAAATCCACAACGACGTTCCGCAGGGCCTTTCCTCTTCGATCTTCACGGACCACATGCGGGAAGCCGAGTACTTCCTCTCGCACCGCGGCTCCGACTGTGGCATCGCCAATGTGAACATCGGGACATCCGGGGCCGAGATCGGCGGCGCCTTTGGTGGCGAGAAAGAAACCGGTGGGGGTCGGGAATCGGGATCGGACGCTTGGAAGGCCTACATGCGCCGGCAGACCAACACGGTGAATTGGAGTACAGAGCTGCCGTTGGCCCAGGGCATTTCGTTCGACGTAGGCTAACAACCGACTCGCCCCGCCGACCCCGCCGCCATCATGGCTGAGACACAGTTCAGCGTCCCCCAAGGGGACTTCGATTTGATCCGATACCCACCCACGCGAGACCCGAACCTGCGCGCTTGGGATGCCGCCGACGAGCTTCTCTTGTCCCACCTGGATGAGGTCATGCGCGAGCGGCCGATCGCAAAGGTGTTGATCGTCAACGATAGTTTTGGAGCCCTCACGGTAGCGGTCTCCGCCGCGACCAAAACGCAAGAAGCCGCCCAAGTGCGATTCGTATCGGACTCGTACGTGGCGTGGGTCGCGGCGCGCCAGAATCTCGACCGCAACTCGCTCGACCCAATCCAAGACGGCCACATAGACGATGCGGACGCGGTCCTCATCAAGATCCCAAAGACGCTCGCGCTCCTCGAAGCTCAGCTCGTTCAGCTACGAGACTCGCTGCAGCCCACCACGGTTATCGTGGCTGCGGGCATGACCCGCGACATCCACTCGTCAACTCTGGAGCTGTTCGAGCAGACCCTCGGGCCGACCCGCACATCGCTAGCCAAGAAGAAGGCTCGACTGATCTTCACAGAGCTCGATCCGGCGCTGTCCCCACCGGCTCTGGAGCCAACCGTTGTCCCGCTCGACCGTCCGAAGATCGAGTTGGTCAACCACGCAGGCGTCTTCTCGGCGAAACGACTCGACAACGGCACACGCCTCCTTCTGGAGAACCTTCCCGCTACCGCGGATGGTCCAAGCGTGATCGACCTAGGGTGCGGAAATGGCGTGCTCGGCGTGGCGGTGGCCCTCGCAGACTCGACCGCCGAGGTCACCTTCGTCGACGAATCCCACCTCGCGATGCGTTCTGCTGAGGACACGTTCCGGCGCGCCTTCCAGGGCCGGGAAGCCGGGTCGTACTCCAAGCCCACATTCCGCGTCGGTGACTGTCTGGACGGGCTCCCTGGTGACTCCGCCGACCTCATCGTGTGCAACCCGCCCTTCCATCAGGGTCGAGTGCAAGGAGACGATGTCGCGTGGAAGATGTTCACCGGGGCGAAGCGAGTGCTCGCACCGGGTGGTGAACTCTGGGTCGTCGGGAACCGCCACCTGGAGTACTTCGACAAGCTGAAACGCGCGTTCGGAAACAGTCAGGTCATGGCGAGCACGTCGAAGTTCCTCGTAATCCGTGCGGTGGTTAGCGCTTAAGCACCTGAAGGCTCGTCCGGGATCACCCGATCCAAGGGAGGAAAGAGCCGGACAGAATCACCGTTCTCGAACGTCCAGGACTCCGCACCCCGCACGAGGACAAAACGATCGCCCGCCCGCGCGCCCGATCTCTACTTGAGTCACGAGATCTGTATCTAAATGCAACCAGGCGCTTGTTACGCCATTCCGTGATCTGCCGGCTCAGATGGACACGCACGCCGGGGCTCGGGGCGACGGAGCAAGCGAAGTCTGTGTGCGATACCGGGGCCGCTCACTGCGACCGCGGCGCGAACGGCTATTCTTCTGACTCGGATCTTCACTGTTTGTCATCAGGCCGCCACCGCTCTGCGAGAGCGGCGCCGATCGAGAGCATCGCATGTCCAGACAATTCATAGAGCTTCGAGGGAGGCTGCGCGCGGTGTCCCCCGTAATGACGGCCCTTGTGGTCGGAGTCCTCGTCGTCGGAGCCGGCTGTTCGGATGGCGGTAGCAACTCGGGTGGAGCCCCACAGGAGGAGGCAGCCGAGGAGGTCTCGGCGCTGCTTGTAGCTCACCGGGGCGCGTCCGCTTACGCACCAGAGCACACGCTCGCCGCCTATGAGCTGGCCATCGATCAGGGTGCGGATTACGTCGAGCCGGATCTTCAGATTACTCGCGATGGCGTGCTCATTGCCTTGCATGACCTGACGCTGAACCGGACCACCGACGTCGAGCTCGTCTTCCCGGACCGCTTCCGGGTGGACACGGTTCGGGGTGAGTCGGTACACAGGTGGTACGCAAACGATTTCGATCTCGAGGAAATCCTGCGGCTCGACGCGGGGGCCTGGTTTGGAGAGGAGTTCGCCGGGGCTCGGGTGCCCCTGTTCTCGGAAGTAATCGACGTCGTGCGGGGACGGGCGGGGATCTTCGCGGAGACGAAGGCCCCGGAGGTCTATGGCGATCGGGGGTTCGACATGGAGCGGTTGGTGTTGCTTGAGCTGAGCCAGCACGGCCTGGATCGTCCAGGAGCGGACCCGGACACCCCTGTAGTGATCCAGTCGTTCAGTGCGGCGAGTCTCCGGATCCTGCGAGACGAGCTCGGCACAGAGCTGCCGCTGACCTACCTGATCTCCGGGCCCGATGCCGAGGACTGGCTGTCAGCCGAGGGGTTGATTCGGGTGAGAGCCTTCGCCACCGGAATCGCGCCGACGAAGAGCCTCCTCGTGGACCGACCCGAGGTGGTGGCGCGGGCGCACGATGCGGGTCTGACCGTGATCCCCTGGACATTCGGCGCTTCCAGGACCGATCAGTTCGACTCACTCCGGGAGGAGATGGCCCGATTCCTGGTCGATCTGGGGGTGGACGGACTGATCACGAACAACCCGGACCTCTTTCCGAGATAAGCTGCGGCCGGTGGCCCATCACTGAAGGGCCACGACGGGTACGCCACACTAGCTACCGGGCATCCCTCGCATGATCAGGGCGCCGCTCGTGACGCCCCTCCTGATTGCCCTCACGATCGCCTGCCTGTTCCAAGCGGGCAGCAGGTTCGATCGGAAGAGCGCCTACGCCCGGCACGTGGAGTCAGGGTTCGTCCGGACGATGACCGCCGATCCTGATCGCCTGCCACACCCTGCTCTAGGCAACCTCCCTACCCGGATCATCCGGCCCCACCGAGGGCAGAGTACGCCAGAGCGGCGACAACTCCGCCGACGATCGGCCCCAGCACCGGGATCCAGGCATAGCCCCAGTCGCTATCCCGCTTCCCACCCGGCATGGGTAGGATCGCGTGCATCAGTCTCGGGCTCAGGTCCCTCGCCGGGTTGATGGCGTACCCCGTCGTTCCTCCCAGCGCCAGGCCGATCGCCAGCACCAGCAATCCCACGGGGAGAGCGTCGACCGCACCAAGCGCCCCAGCGGTCCCAGTCGACCCGACCAGATCCGGCGCAACCATGTAGAGCACCCCGAAGACCAGGACGAAGGTGCCGATGACCTCGGAGATAAAGTTGGCTCGGGTCTTCCGGATCGCCGGACCAGTGCAGAACACGGCCAGCTTCGCATCCAGATCGTCCGTCGCCGCGAAGTGTGGATGGTAGTGAGCCCACACTAGGAATGCTCCGAACGCGCCGCCGAGGAACTGGGCCGCGAAGTAGCTGGGGACGGAGGCCCACGGAAAGCTGCCCGCGACGGCGAGTCCTACAGTGACGGCTGGGTTGATGTGGGCACCACTGAATGCGGCGACACAAAAGACCGCTACGAACACAGCCATCCCCCAGCCCCACGTGATCACAAGCCACCCGGAATCCGACCCCTTCGTGCCCTTGAGAAGGACATTGGCAACCACGCCGTCGCCCAGAAGAATCAGGAGTGCCGTGCCCACGAACTCAGCCAAGAACGGTGTCATGAATCTTCTCCCGGAGAAGTAGTGATGAGATAGCCTAACGCCAACTCGGTGTATGCCTCTACCTGCGCCTCGATCCAGATCTCGTCCCGGGCGAGCTCCTCCGCCAGGAGCGCCGCCACACCCGCTGCCATCTCGATGCTCGCGCGCGCATCGAGGAGGAGCATTCGCGTCCTGCGCGACAGTACGTCCTCGACCGTACGCGCCGCTTCGTGCCGGACCGCCCACACCACCTGACCGGCGACGACGGAATGATCGGGGTGGAGGGGCACCGAATACCGCGCGTCCTCCCGGATCAAGGCCTGGAGGTCGGGTGCGTCGGACCCATACTCCGCCAGAACACCGAAGGACTCGGCGTTTCGGTAGTGCCCATGGATGGGGAGCGTCGCGGTCACACAATCGCGGTCTTCAAGGTCTGCAATCGTAGCAGCCTGATCGATCGTGTCCTCCGCCATCTTCCGATAGGTCGTCCACTTTCCACCCGTGATCGTGACGAGCCCGGAAGGAGCGATATGGAGCGCATGGTCACGGGAGATGGAAGCGGTGTCACCATCATCGCCGGCACGCACGAGGGACCGAAGGCCCGCGAAGACACTGAGTACGTCCTCGGCCTTCGGATCGCGCGTCAGGTATCGCGCCGTGTGCTCAAGCAGGAACCGAACCTCCTCTTTGAGGGGTCGAGGCTCGAGCTCGGCATCATGGACGGGTGTATCCGTGGTGCCCACGATGACTCGGTCATGCCAGGGGACCGCGAAGAGCACGCGCCCGTCGTCCGTTTTCGGGACCATGATGGCGGAATCCCCCGGGAGGAACGATCGGTCCAGGACCAGGTGGACCCCCTGACTGGGGGTGACCATCGGCCTCACCGAGGGATCGTCCATCCGCCGAATCTGGTCGGTGAACACCCCGGTCGCATTGATCACAGCCTTCGCCCGGATCTCGTAGCTCCGCCCCGTCTCCTGGTCCTCTGCCCGCACACCCCGGACCTCACCATCTTCCCGAACGAGGTCCGTGACGCACAGGTAGTTCAGCAGCACCCCACCCTGTTCGGCCGCAGTCTGGGCCAAGTTCACCGCCAAACGCGCATCATCGAACTGGCCGTCGTAATAGATCACCCCTCCATCCAGGCCTTCCGGCTCGATCGTGGGGATCCGCTCGAGGGTCTCTTCGACTGAGAGATGTCTGGACCGCCCGAACCCCGATCGCCCCGCGAGGAGATCGTACATCTTCAGCCCGATGCCGTAGTACGGACCCTCCCACCAGGTGTAGTTGGGAACCACGAACGGGAGGTCATGCACCAGGTGGGGCGCGTTCCGAAGAAGTATGCCCCGCTCCTTCAGCGCCTCCAGGACGAGGGCGACGTTCCCCTGGCGCAGGTAACGGACTCCTCCGTGCACGAGCTTCGTGGAACGGCTCGACGTGCCCTTTGCGAAGTCGTGCTGTTCCAGAAGCAGAGTCCGGTATCCCCGGGACGAGGCATCGACGGCACATCCGAGCCCGGTGGCGCCCCCTCCGATGATGACGAAGTCCCAGGGACCGATCTGGTCCTCCAGAGCCTGCAGCATCGCCTCTCGGCGGATCGTCATCCGTGCGCTCTCAACTCTCCCATCCCTTCGACCGCTCGAGAGCGCGGCGCCAATCCGACCTCAGCACATCGACGGCCTCGGAAGCCATCTCCGGAGCAAACCTCCGGTTCGCTTTCCACTGTTGGGCCACCTCCGCTTGATCGGTCCAGAACCCTACGGCCAGTCCGGCCAGGTATGCCGCGCCGAGCGCAGTAGTCTCGAGGATCTCTGGCCGCACGGTCAGCGCCTGCAAGACGTCGGACTGGAACTGCAGCAGGAAGTCGTTCTGTGCGGCCCCCCCATCCACTCGAAGCTCCTTAATTTCGATGCCGGAATCGGCTTCCATGGCCTCGAGGACATCCGCGACCTGATAGGCGATGCTCTCGAGAGCCGCCCGAGCGAAGTGCCCGGCCGTCGTTCCTCGAGTGATACCCACGATCATCCCCCGTGCATACGGGTCCCAGTGGGGAGCGCCCAGCCCCGCGAATGCCGGAACCATGTAGACGCCGCCATTGTCGTCCACAGTGTGTGAAAGAGCTTCGACTTCAGGTGCATTCCGGATTAGGTGCAGCCCATCCCTGAGCCATTGGACCACCGCCCCCGCGACAAAGACGCTGCCCTCGAGTGCATACTCGGTCTTCCCGTCGATGCGCCACGCGACGGTCGTCAGGAGGTTGTTCTTCGAAGGCACGGCCTCGGTGCCGGTATTCAGCAGCATGAAACACCCAGTCCCGTAGGTATTCTTGACCATGCCCGGCTCCGTGCACTGCTGGCCGAAGAGCGCCGCCTGCTGGTCTCCGGCAATCCCGGAGATGGGAATGGGGTGCGAGAACAGCTCGACCGACGTCTCCCCATAGACCTCGCTGGATGACCGTACCTCCGGCAGCATGCTGCGCGGGACATCTAGGAGGCCGAGCAGCTCGTCGTCCCAGTCCCCCGAGTGGATATCGTACATCAGGGTGCGGCTGGCGTTTGTCGCGTCGGTGATGTGCAGGCCGCCGTCGGTCAACTTCCAGACGAGCCAGCTGTCGATCGTGCCGAAGCACAGCTCCCCGGCTTCCGCTCTGACCCGTGCGCCGTCCACGTTCTCGAGGATCCAGTTGACCTTCGTCCCCGAGAAGTACGAATCCAGAACCAGTCCCGTCTTCTCTCGGAAGGTCGACTCATGCCCCTCCTCCCGGAGTTGGTCACAGAAGCCCGCCGTGCGCCGGTCCTGCCAGACGATGGCGTTGTGGATCGGTCGCCCCGACGCCCGCTCCCAGACCACTGTGGTCTCGCGTTGGTTCGCGATGCCGATTGCGGCGAGTTCCCGGGGAGTCAGCCCCGCACGGGAAATGGCCTCGGAAGCGACCCCGATCTGAGAAGACCAGATCTCATCCGGATCGTGCTCAACCCACCCCGGTCGCGGGAAAATCTGTTCGAACTCCTTCTGGGCGACCGCGACGATGCCCCCATCGTGGTCGAAGACGATGGCGCGCGAACTGGTCGTGCCCTGATCGAGTGCGAGTATGTATTTCATGGAGCGACGGCCTCAATGTCCGCCGGATCGAATCATGTTCTCAGTGACGAACCCGATATTGGTCCGCTTTGATACCGTATCGAAGAACAGAAACACCTTCTCCATGTTCTCCGCCCCCCGCCGGATCCAGAACTCGTGGTCAACCCCGGGCACCTCAATGTAGAGGTGCTGAGCCCCGACGGATTGGAGCCACATCACACTGCGACGCGACCCAGCCGCCGAGACGATCGAGTCGAACTCCCCGTGCATGATCAACATGGGGAGCCCCCTGAATCGCTCAGCACTCTCCGCATCCCGGATGCCGCCGGCACCGGCCAGAGGAACGAGACCAGCCCATATATTGCTGTACTTGCCACCGAGGTGGTATGTCCCACCGCCGCCCATTGAGTGGCCCATCAGATAGATGCGATCATCGTCGATCGAAAAATTGTCCCGGATGACCGCGAGAACGGTCATGGCGTCGATCTCGGACAGTTCCCCGGACCTATACCTGACTTCGCTTCCCGGCTTCACGCGAGCGGTCTCGACCGGATTTCCTGCCCTAGCCCCCCATCCACCGGAGACACTGTAACCCATCGGAGCCACGACGATGAACCCATGGCGCTCGGCGAGATCCGTCGTGCCATCGAACAGAATTTGCATCAACGGCGTGATGTTCAGGCCGTGAAGGTCGACCACAAGGGGTGTGGGTGTACTCGGATCGTACGTCGACGGGATGAAGAGGGTGTATGGCATCTCCGCGTTCGCTTCATCGAGGAAGTAGGTGCACTCGAGGATGCGGTGCTGCGAAGCAGTGAGGGGCGGTTGCGCCGATCGAGGGATCCCGCGGAACCCCTGTGAGATGTCGGGAAATGCAATTCCCGGGAGTGCGGTCCCGTCGTGCTGGACATTCGCAGTCCCCGCGCTCGCGTCGGCATTTGCCTGCGTGACCGGCATGCAGGACTGATTCGGAGCGGCCAGCGCTCCGCTGGACGACGCCTGCGCCGCCCCCGTACCCGGGAGGAGGAGCATTCCTGCCGCGATCAGCGGCCACCCGCACTTCACCATCCCGTCCTCCCTCGAAATCACACCACTCGACGCCGTCCCCACAGGCTGCCGAGGATCACGCGTGCACCATAGACGCAGGTATGGGGGTGCGCAAGCGCACCAAGAGGGACGGCTCCGGCCCTGGTTTCGCGTGCCGGAACGGGGATGGTGAAGGGGCGGAGGGACTCCTAGAAAGCAGCCGCCATTCGGTCGAAAATGCTGGCCCAACCGTCCGAATGGCTGTCGCGGAGCCCGTCGGCACCGAATCCCTCGTGCGTCAGGGTTATCTCGGTCTCCTCGCCCCGGTCCTCGAACTCGATGGCCACCTGCGCTTCGCCCCCTGAGTGGACTGCGTTGTCTTCCCAATTCCAGCTGTAGACGAGCCTCTTCGACGAACGGCAGCCGCAACAAGAACAACCCTCTCACGATGATCACGCTCACGAAGCCCATCGAGCGGAAGCTTGAGCACTTCCTCAGCAGGGGATGGCAGGGCCGCGGGAAGCACATCGAAGAACGAGGAGAACGTAGCCAAGCTAGTCATCGCTCCGGATCCCCCTTGCGCCGGAACCGGACGGGCTGAACGCTGTGACTCACCTGAAGCAACTGATTCCCGGAGTACTGAACATGAAGAGCCGGACCCTCCTGCCCTCAGCGCTCGCCGCGGTACTCGTCCTTTCCTTCCAGCCGGTCGACGCCCAAGAGCGACGCCTTGGCTGGATCGAATTCGACAATTCGGGGACGGAGGCCGCTCAAAAGTCGTTCCTCCAGGCGACGCTTCTCTTGCACTCCTTCGAGTTCGAGGACGCAGCCATCGAATTTCGAGCCGCCCAGAACGCTGATCCGGATTTCGCATTGGCGTACTGGGGTGAAGCGATGACCTACAACCATCCGTTGTGGCAGCAGCAGGACCGAGCGGCCGCGACCGCCGCGCTCAATCGGTACGCACCGAGTCCGGCTGCCCGTCAGGCGAAAGCGCCGTCACCTCGAGAGGCTCAATACCTCGCCGCGATCGATGTGCTGTACGGAGACGGCGACAAAGGGACGAGAGATCGGGCCTATATGAACGCGATGGGCCGCTTGGCAGACGCTCATCCAGAAGACCTCGAAGCCCGAGTCTTCTACTCGCTCGCCATCCTGGGGAGTACCGACGGCGAGCGCGACTTCGCGACGTACGTGCGCGCCGCCGCACAGGCCCTGCCGGTCTCCCGGGCAAACCCACAACACCCTGGGGCCGTCCATTACATCATCCACTCCTTCGATGATCCGGTGCATGCTCCGCTAGGTCTCGCGGCGGCACGGGCCTACTCCGAGATCGCCCCAGATGCCGGTCATGCTCAACACATGACGTCGCACATCTTCGTAGCCATGGGACTGTGGGACGATCTGGTCGCGGCGAACATTCGGGCGCGCGACGTGCAAAACGGACGCGAAGCCGAACTCGGCCGCACACCGAACGTGTGTGGGCACTATACGTCGTGGCTCCAGTACGGCTGGCTGCAACGCGGAGAAGTCGAAGCGGCTGAGCGCGGCATGGCCGAATGCCACGAACGTGTCGCATCCGGGACCGGCACCGCCTCAGAAGCGAACTACTTCGTCAATATGCGCGCGCGCCATGTCCTAGATCTCGGGGATTGGGACGCAGCAGCTCGGTTGAGCGCCGACCTAGAGGCTCATCCGGTGTACACGTTCATCTCCGGAGTCGCTGCGATAAAAAATGGCGACCGCGACGGCGCCCAAGCCGCCCTCACGAGGCTCGCCGCCGGGCCGCTGAACACTCAACCGAGGCTGCGGATCGCCCATATGGAACTGGCTGCGCTGCTCGCGCAGGACGGCGGAGACATCGAGAGCGCGATTGGGTTCCTGACTCAAGCTGCGGACCTCGAGGAAACTCTTCCCTTCGAGTTCGGCCCCCCTGCGAGCGTCATGCCACCACACGAAGCACTGGGTGCGGTCCTCCTCCAGGCGGGGCAGCCCCGGGCGGCCGCGGACGCTTTCCGGAAGGCGCTCGACTTTGCGCCGGAGCGCATGGCGTCGCTCATAGGACTCGCGGCGGCTTCCCTCCAGTCTGGTGATGAGGCAACAGCTCAGAGCGCCTCCCAGCGTCTCTCTTTGCAGGTGAGATTCGCGGACGCCGCATTCAGGCAACGCATGGGCTTCGATGGCGGACGCGACTAACGCCCCAATCCCTGGCTTTTCAGCCCAGTGTCGCGAAACTTCGGGGTTCCCACGCTCGTCGGATGAGACACAGGTGGGAAAGCGCGCCCACTCACTAAGAACGGCTGCCATGGGCCCGGAGTTTTGGGTCACCGTCGCTTCAGCGTTCGTCGCTGGAGGGGCAATCGGATCTTCTGGGATACTTCTAGCCCAGTGGGTTCTCAAGAAAGTTGACGGCGATGCGCCGAGCCCGCTTCAGGGCCCGGAGTATCGTATGCTACGCACTGAAGTCGCTCACCTGGGCAAGCAGATGCGTAATGTCGACTCACGCCTGGACTTTGCGGAGCAGCTGCTGGGCGGCGCGCTGCCACTCGCGCCGGCGCCGAGTCGCCTCGAGCCGGCAGAGTTCGAAGAGAGCGAAGACTTCCAGGCCGCTGAAGAAGCTACGGAAGCGGAAACCGAGACCTCCGACTAGTTCTCGACCGTCCGCCGGGTCAGTTGCCCCCGAGCGCGGCCCCGCCCCGCACCAACGCCCGCCCCGGCATTTCGTCGGTCGCTTCACCATCTCGAAGTGCGAACGTCCCGTTCACCATCACATGAACCGTCCCCCTCGAGTACTGATGGGGGTTCTCGTAGGTGGCCATGTCCTCTACCGAAGTCATGTCGACGACGGTGATGTCGGCCAGGTACCCCTCGCGCAGATAACCACGCTCGGACCAACCCAAGAAGTCCGCGGCAAGCCCTGTCATGGACCGGACCGTGTGCGCCAGCGTGATCAGCTCCTCATCGATGACCAAGTCTTTGATCTTCTTGGTGAAGGAACCGAACGCGCGTGGATGCGTGACCGGGCGCGTCGGCCCAGGGTCACGTCCGTCCGTGCACGTCATCATCCAATCGAGTTGAGCGAGATAACGCGTGTTCTCGTGGTCGTAGAGTCCCAGGTTCATCACCGCCGCGTTGCCCTCCCGGAGAATGCGGCGCGACGCCTCTGGTGCCGTGAGGCTCCACTCATCTGCGAGATCCTGTAGCGTCTTCCCGTTCAGTTCAGGGCGCTGGTCCGCGAACAAGATGTGATCTGCCCCACCGCGAATGGCCAGCATTTCACGTGTCTGTCGGTCCACGATGGGGAGCGTATCAGGATCGTCGAAACGGCGGACCATCGCGGTATCACCGCCGGCCACAACCCAGCTCGGCACCGTATAGGAACGGAGGTTCGACTGGGTAGCCGTGTAGGAATGGTGCGCTCCGGCCACTTCGATTCCCCGGGCGCGCGCGGCCTCGATCAAGGCCGCGCCTTCCGGAGCCCTCCCGTAGTTCGCGGCACCCTGAGCGTTGAAGTGGCTGAAAATAACCTTCGTGCCCGCCTCCTCTCCAATTCGTATGCCCTCTTCGATGGAGCGCAGATATCCGAACGACGGATACGCCGCGCCAAGGTCCCGGTCATGCGTATCGTAGATCGCGCCCGGGTATTCGGCGGCCACCTTGTTCAGTTCGATGACTTCTTCGGTCTCCGAGTAGTTCCCTGGGAGATAGAAGAGCCCAGAAGAGAGGCCGTAGGCCCCCTCGTCCATGCCTTTGCGAACGAAGGTGCGCATGGCATCGAGCTCTTCGGCGGACGGAGCGCGGTCTTCCATCCCCATGACCTCACGACGCGCCGAGTTGTGTCCAACCCACAACATTCCATTGACGCCGATTCCGTTCGCGGTCCAATCCGCGAGCGTCGCTGCCACTTCGCTACTTCCACCCCCATCGAGTCCCAGCGCCACCGAAGTTATACCCTGGTACAGGAAAGCCTTCGCGTCGCGACCATGGTCTGTCCCCAACTCTGCATGGGAATGCATATCGATGAAACCAGGAGTGATCACCAGGCCGGCGGCAAGCACGGTATCTCTGGCCTGCACGCCCGCCGTCGATGCGTCCCCCACGAAGCTGATCCGGTCTCCGGTCACGGCCACATCAGACGATTGAGCGTCACCGCCCGTGCCGTCGAGCACGTGCCCGCCCAGGAAAAGCACATCTGCCGTATCTTCGGCGCTTGCACACCCGGTGGCGGCGAGAAGTAGAGCGCCGACAAAGGCGATCGCGGGCTTTTTCATCAGAGCTCCCTATGTCGAAGTGGCGGTCGAACATACAACGCAAAAGCCCCGACCCGCCATGAGCGGACCGGGACTTCACCGTCGGATCGGGGGCTTTACTTCTTGCCCTTCTTCCGGCTCTTCTTGGGCTTCCGGCCTTGGTTCGGATGCTCAAGGTACTTCCAGGTCTCGCCGCGGCGGAGCATGTAGATCGTGCTCGCAGAGACATTGAGCTTCCGCGCCCAGTCCGCACCAGACTTCTTCCACCGGTCCGCCTTCTCGTCCCAATCGTCGAGAACCTTAGTCGCCTGCTTCTCCGTCAGCTCTGCATGCGGCGAGTTCGGACCTCGCAGCCAAACATTGGAGCCGTACCAGCGGTCAACCTTCTGAATCGGCCCACCGACCTTCCGACCGGTGTGTCCGAGGCAGTAGTGGCGTACCTGATCTACTGAAAACGGGGGATGCATTCTCGAGATTTCGGCATACAGGTAGCCTTCCTCAGCGAGTTCCCTCCACTTTAGAACGAGCGGCCCGTCGGGCTTCGCCATCGTCGTCTCTCCCTACGTCGGATTCTGAAATTGGGGTTGGTTGGACAGACTTATACCGTGCGATTTCCGGAAATTCTTTCTTTCAATGTTCCAATAATGCACGCGCACATAGCCTACCGGTTCGGTTGAAGTCGATGCGCAAACTTCGTCCTAAATTTAGCGACTTTGGGCGCAATCACCACACGGCAATACGGCTGACTTTGGTTCTTCACGAAGTACTCCTTGTGGTCGGCCTCCGCCATATAGAGGGAATCCAACGGCGACACCTCGGTCACGATCTGGGCCTCCCACGGGCCGTCTCGTTCGACTTCGGCAATGACGGCCTCGGCCGTTTCGCGTTGCGCTTCTGACCCATAGAAGACCGCTGACCGGTACTGAGTGCCTACATCGTTGCCCTGACGGTTAAGCGTGGTGGGATCATGCATGCCGAAAAAGATCTCGAGCAGGTCGGCGTAGCTGATCACATCCGAATCGAAGTCCACAACCACGACCTCTGCGTGACCGGTCGTCCCCTCGCACACGTGCCGGTAGGTCGGATTTGCAACGGAGCCACCCGTGTATGCAGACCGAACGGCATGCACCCCCAGCGTCATGTCGAAGACTGCCTCTAGGCACCAAAAGCACCCACCACCAAGAACCGCCCTCTCCATTTGACCTCCGTGCCTAGGGACCCGCTATCGACTGGCTATGAGCCAACCCCTCAGGGGGCGCCATCGTTCCCGTAACGGCGACCCAGGGGTCGCCCCGGAGGGAAAAGGCCATAAGCCGCAGCAGCAAAGCCACGAACGCGATGATCGCGATGAGAGGAAAAGGCCCGCCGAGATCGAGGCCAGAGGCCCCGCGCGAAAGGAAATAGACGACGACACCGACGATCAACACCGCGGTCACGGCCACGATGGACATCACATTGGCGTCGAGCGCCCCCCGGTCGGCGCGTAAGTCCGCACTGCCATTTGCGAGGCCTCACAGACCGCCGCAGAACCCACGGAAGGGTGGGCCTTCTCGTACTCCGTGATCACTCATCCGAGTAAGTCGGCCAAAGATACGTCTTATGAGATGACCTTCTTCTCCGTCTCTGTCGGTCGATCCCACGGTGTCCATTCGATACCTCGCACATACTTCTGAATCCAGCGAATCTCCTCTACGTCCCGCGTACGCTGGTGACGGGGCTCACGGAACCCGTGGGGCTCCCTCGGAAAGCGGATATACCGAGTATCACGGCCAAGATCCTTAAGGGCCTGAAAGAACATCATGCTCTGGGCTTCCGTGTCCGTGGTGTCGTTCATTCCATGCAAAATGAGCGTCGGCGTCGTCACATTGGCCACATGAGTCAGCGCGGAACGCTGCCGCCACTCTTCAGGGTTCTCCCAAGGTGTCCCGCCGATGTACCACAGCCGCACATCATGATTGAAACCCGGTCCGTACTCGGACGTCCAGTCAGAGACCATCGCCCCCACGGACGCGCCCTTGAAACGATCCGTCTGCGTAACGGTCCATCCGCCCAAGATGCCTCCGTAACTCCAACCCCTGAGGCCCAACTGGTCCGGGTCCGCCAGGCCCATGTCGACTACCGCATCCACTCCCGTCATGAGGTCCTGATAATCTCCCCCGCCAATGTCATTCATGTTTCCCTGAAGCAACTCATCCGTGTATCCGGAGCTGCCACGGACGTTTGGGAAAAGCTGCGCGTAGCCGAGTCCCGCCCACACATGATTTCTGGTATCGAAGGAATTCCGGAACACGCCGGCCGGCCCACCATGAATGTGGAGCAGCAGGGGTAGTGAACTCCCGTCGTGTCCCGGCGGGAGCATCAACAAGCCCTCGATCTCGGTACCGTCCGCGCTGTTCCACTGGATGACCTTCCCTTCACCGAGCACCAACTCTTGGGTGATCCGCGGATTCACCTCGGTCAGCCTCCGCCCTTCTGATCCATCCGTCTTGGCGACCCAAACATCTGCAGGCGTGTCGAAATCCTGAAACACGTAGGCCATGCGTGAATGGTCGCGGGAGAAGGATGAAGGGCTCAGAGAGCCCGCAGCTTGGGTCACCTGATCGACGCTCCCGTTCCCGACGTTGAGACGAAAAAGGTTGTTGTCGGTCCCCTGTAGTCCACTGAAGAGGATCGCGGACCCGTCTGGGGTCCAGGAGAACGAGCCGATGTTACCGTCGAACGCCTCAGAGATCATCCGACGGTCACCTGACTCCGCATCCATGATCCAGAGCTTGTCGAGCCGGAGTTCCCACTGGTCGTCGCTCGGCGCCTCATAGACGAAGCGTCGCCCATCCGGGGCCCAGGTCAGTCGGCCTTCCGGAGCCTCATTGTCCGTCATCTGGCGTGTCTCACCCGATGTCACGTCAAGAAGGTGGATTTCCGCCTGATTTTGTTGGTTACGGCGATTCTCAGTGCGCGCCGTAAAGACAACCTGGTCGCCGTTGGGTGACACGGAGAACGAAGCAATCCGATGGTCTTCCTCCGTAAGGCGCGTCTCTTCCTTGGACCCGACATCGAGCGACCAGAGGTTCGTCCATGTTCCATCCCGTTGGCCGTTCGGACCCTCGTCGACGAAGATGGCGTCATCGCCGTCCTTGCGAGCCTTCTCCTCGTCCTCTGGACGGGGCTCGGCTGCGACGAAGAAGATCTTGCTACCGTCCAGCGACCACCGGTACGAGCCAATGGCGGTCTTATGCTCGCTGAGTTGCGTGGCCTCGCCACCGTCGGTGCGCAGAAGGAAGAGCTGCGACTTCTCATTCGCCGTCCGGGTAAAAGAGACATAGGTGCCATCAGGGGAGAACTGGAAACTCGAGCCACCCTCCTCGCCAATGAACCGGAAGGGCTCCCCACCCTCGGCTGGGACCTTCCACCAGGTCGTCTTTCGTTCGTTCTCGCCCCAATCCAATTCCGACTTCGAGAAGAGGACCCAACTTCCGTCGGGAGAAATCGTCGCTCCCCCCACCCGGACCATGTTGAGGCCGTCGTCCGTGGTCATGGGCCTTCGCTCCTGTCCGTGAACAGGCGACGCGACCAAGACCAAAAAGAAAAGGGTGGCGAGCTTCCGCATGATGTCTCCTAAATTGTACCGGGCACCTACTGTGCTCGAGGCCAGACCTAAACCTCCGCTCCGGGCCCCGCCGAAACAAGGAAGGACACGATGGAAAAGTGGCGCTACTTCTTCGCCGTCCTGTTGGTGATCAGCTTGCCACCAGGACTCCTGGTGTGGTTCTACGTGCATCCCTTTGTCTCGTTCTGGCGAAAGCTCGGTCCAGCGGTCACGCTCACACTGGCCGTGGCGCAGATCATTGGCAGCATGGCAGCGCTCTACTTCGTCCGGGACTTCCTGATAGGCCGCGATCTAGGGACACACATGATCCCTCTGATCCTCGCGGCGTGCACCGGGCTCGCGGCGACCTCGCTCGCACTGGCGAGGAAGAAACACCTCACGATGCGGATCCTCGCAGGTGTGCCTGAACTCCAAGCCGACGGCAAAGGTGGCGCACTCCTCTCAGAGGGTGTGTACAGCCGGATCCGGCACCCTCGATACGTCGAAATCGTTCTCGGCTCACTCGCCTACGCGCTGTTCGCGAACTACCTCGGCGCCTACATCATGGCGTTCCTGACGATTCCGGGCCTACACGCGATCGTACTGCTGGAAGAGCGAGAATTAGTCGAGCGCTTCGGGCAGGAATATCGGGACTACGCGCTGCGAGTGCCGCGCTACATCCCCGGGCGAAAAGCGTCCTAACCCACCGTACCCGTCGGCGACCCACTCAACGGCAGACCCTTCGTCCACCCACACGAACATGCCATTTCGGTCTACGAGCTTACGAATGCTCTCCGCGCGGAGTGTGAACGCCTCCCCGAGATCCTGCCCGAACCCCTCTCCCCACGGAATCAGCGTTTCGACGTCCCCTTGGGTCGCCATCTTCGCGCGACCACGCACGCCTTCGACGGGAATGACTCGGTCCAACTGGTAGACACCCTGTTCCGTGTCACGCCGTCTGTCGTTGTTCCCCACGTCCGCTAGGTAAAACCACCACTCAGGACTCGACGAGTTCGGTCGGCATCAAGCCGAGATCCGTCGTGTCCGTCGCGGCAAACGGAGCCTGGACTTCGAAGTGCGCCGACGAGCTCCGCTGTTGGAGGATTCCGTCGGCCATCGCCAAGACAAGTAACACCAGGACGGGAGCCGCGATTCCCGCCACGACCGTCAGCGTCCATTTCACGAGGACCTTACAAGAGCGCCATCCGGTCAGTCCTTCGGACCGTCCGAGGCCTGGCCAGCCAAAACGTCCGTCATGATTTCGAGCGCCCGTAGAACGTCAGCCCGGCCGACATCGCGGTGGGCGATCGCCCTCATGCCGTGATCGCCGTTCGGGAGCATATGCAGCCCAGCTCCATGGCAGGCATCTGCGAACTCGCCAGCGGGCATCGCATTCACCTCGAATCGAATGATGTTCGACTCGACGCTCGCCACCTCGACGCCTACCCCCTCCATCTCATTCAGGCCCTCCGCCAACAGTCGGGCGTGCTCCACGTCTGCCGGGAGCCCCGAGCGGTGGTGCTCGAGTGCATGGAGAGCCCCGGCAGCGATGATCCCCGCCTGCCTGAAGCCACCACCCAGCATTTGTTTGAAGCGCCTAGCCCGAGCGATGGTTTCTTTCGTCCCCACCAAAGCCGATCCCACGGGAGCCCCGAGTCCTTTGCTGAAGCAGACGTTCACCGTGTCGAACGGTGCCGCGTACTCCCGTTCCGAGACGCCTGTCGCGGCGGTGGCATGCCAGAGCCTGGCTCCGTCTAGGTGAGTCGCGAGTCCGTGTCGCTTCGCAGCGGCACACACTCCTTGAAGTTGCTCAAGCGGCCAAACCGCTCCGCCCCCACCATTGTTCGTGTTCTCGGCGACAAGCAACGTGGGCGGAGTATTGAGCGTTGTGGGGTTGAACCGATGCCCAGGCTCCATCGCACCTTCAACGTCATCCACCGTGAAGATCCCTCGTACCCCCGTTAGGTGGCCCATGGTCACGCCGCTGACCACAGCCCCTGCTCCGCCCTCAGCTCGGATGATGTGAGCGAGCCGGTCGATGAGAACCAAGTCACCCGGCTGTGTGTGCGCCTTGATCGCGATTTGATTGGACATGCTGCCCGTCGGGACGAAGACAGCGTCTTCCTTCCCCAAGACATCTGCCACACGGGCTTCAAGTTCATTGACTGTGGGGTCGTCCCCGTACACATCGTCACCGACGTCGGCTGCTGCCATCGTGGCCCGCATGGCACCCGTCGGCTTCGTAACTGTGTCGCTGCGCAGATCGATCATAAGCACTAGATACTCGGGCCAAATGTCGTGTAAGGAGTGCAGCTTCCTGCGATCCCACGAAGGCCGCAAGGGCGGACGCTTGACTGTGGCCACTCGGCATCCCACATCGTGGGGACACACAGAACCGGAGACCCCGTTGATCCGTAGACACCTAAGCCTCGCAATGACCGTGGTCCTGAGCTTCTCTGCTATCGCGTGCGGCGGAGAGAGAGAGGACGTGCCCCGACAACCGGCGAATCCGCTACTCAGGCCCGCCCGACTTATCGAGACAGCGCCTGCGGACTTTAACGTCCGCTTCGAGACCAGCGGGGGAGAGTTCGTCGTTGCAGTCCATAGGGACTGGGCACCATTGGGAGTCGACCGTTTCTACAACCTGGTCTCAAACGGGTTCTACGACGACGTGCGCATCTACCGGTCCATCGAGAACTTCATGGCCCAGTTCGGTCTGAACGGGGACCCGTATGTAAACCAGGCCTGGAAGGACACCTACATCGTCGACGACCCGGTCAGGCAGTCGAACACCCGGGGACGCATGACCTTCGCGAAGGGCGGGCTGCACACACGCACGACGGAGCTCTTCGTGAACTTCCGAGACAACTCGAACTTGGACGGCAGCGGGTTCGCACCGTTTGGCGAGGTGATTGAGGGCATGGATGCCGTAGACGCCATCTATACCGGGTACGGCGAAGGACCTCCCCGGGGCGACGGTCCATACGCGGCCATGGCTCAAGCGCGCGGGAATGAGTATCTCGACGCCGAATTCCCAGAACTCACCCAGATCATCCGAGCAACGATCGAGACGGAGAACACGACCGGGAACTAAGCTCTTCTGCCTATCCAGCCCGTGATGGCGGGTCAAGCTGTGTGAAACAGGGATGCACCGCGTCGCGCTCGAGCAGGATGCGCTCTACGTCCACAACAAACGGAAGTACGTCGCCAAGGTCGGCGGCAACCTCCTTGGCGTCGAACGTCGGGAGCGTCGACGGGCCGGCGCTGGTCGTGGACTGATCCAAGACCCGCACTGCGGCACGGGTGAGCGTGGCCAGGTCAGCACCTGGAAAGCCGTCCACGAGCACTTGGACGGCTTTCTCGACGTCGGCCGCCCTACCGCTGCGCAGGGTGCCGCCCCCGAAAATTCCGATGAGTGTGCCGATCACCGCGACTGCTGCCACACCCAATCCAATGAGACCGATCGTGCTCGGAGCCACCGTGGTGAAACGAACCGAAACCGGCATGAATACGAGCACGATGATCGCGATAATGGCCACCACACACCCCACCGACGTGGGATCCGAAGGCGGTGGCTCGTCCCTGAACGCCACGAGGGCATCAAAGACTGCTTCGGATTCGGGGCGGGTGGATGAGTCCATGGGTTCTCCGAGCACGTTCAACCCGCCCTCTGCGTCAGCCGCCGGCAGCGATCGCCGAACCCACCTGTGCCCGCGTCACGAGTGCGTTGAAGAGCAATTTGAACGTCCCGTGCGTCTGGGCCCTGTGCTGAGCGCGGAACCCGATCATGAGCACACTGCCCTGGCCGTGTTTCAGCGAGATCACCGCCGCCTTGTTGGCGATCTCCTCTTCACCCAGAAGCCATCCGCTCTGGAGGATGTTGCGATCGACGAAGGTCGCAATGCGTTTCACGTCGGCGCTGCGAGCGCCACCACGCGTCTCATACACCTGACTTCCGGCGAGGAAGGTCGCGAGTGCGTCCTCCGGCATCCCAAAGCCGTACGCGTCAGTGTTGTCCACCTTCACCTTGAGCGTTGAGCCGGGCGACCAGAATTCGTTGCCGGACATTCCGCGAACCGCATTGGTCACAGGCACGTCCTCGAACTCGTCGAGCACGAGATCACCCGCTTGGGCAAACGTGACCAACTGGCCCCCATTCTGTACGAACGCTTCCAAAGCGTCTACGCCTTCCTGACCGAAGCCACTCCGATACTCGGGAGGTGTTGCGGCCGGATTGGCTCCGCGACCACCACCGCCCGCCGTCGGACCCATCATCATGGTCTTACTGTCGGCAGGGAGAATGATGACGTCGTACTTCTCGTGCAGGTCGCCCTCTAGGATGTCGTCGTCGAACATGCTCGTGTAGTCGAAGCCGAAGTTCTCGAGCATCAGCCGTGTCCAGCCTTCATCCATGTTCCCGCCGTAGAAGCGCTGGTACATGCCGACGCGCTGCTCCTGAACGACATGGCTCACCGCCGAGGCATCGGAGTTGAGAGCCATGAAGTCGACACCCGTCTCGTTCGCGATTGCACGGGCTGTCGCCTCAGACGTACCCGGACCGACGATGAAGTCGCCGGCCTTCACGCCGTTGCCGTCCTCACTCGCCCGTCGGACGGACGCTCCCGCTTCAAAAAGCATGTTCACGGCCTTGAACGCATCGTTCAGCTGGCCGTCGATCACATACCCTGCCGAGCCCGCCGAGACCGCGCCCTGCGGCGTGATCTCTCCGGAAACCACACTCAGGCGCGCCTCAATGGCCGATCCGACCGGATCCACGCGAACGCCCATGAACTCGGCAATCACATCCGCCGACATGTCGTACGGGCGGATCGGATTCCCTTCTGCTGTCCGCGTATAGGTGTTGTCAGGGTAGTACGTCTGCCCGAGCAACCAACGGATCAAGCCCCGCTTCGGCTGCGCCATGGACACGACGTAACTGCCCTCGCCGTACACACGACCCTCGTGCTGGAACTCAGCTGGGGCGCGCTCAACGGTGATGCCCTGACCCAAAAGCTTGTTCACCATCTTGGTCATGGTGAGCGGATCGTGCTGGTCCGCGGGGATCACATAGGCCTTTGTGTCGCCTTCGAGCCCGCGCTGCGTCTGGCGACTCGCCTTTAGGTACGCATTGCGGAGCACCGTCTCGCGGTTCGTCGCTGCGATCTCCAGCGGCGCAAACGTGGCGTTGATCTGGCGCACGACGATATCCCGCACATGCCACCAGCCACCCGGCCATGGGTTGGGGAACGTCGTCTGTGCTTCGTACTCAGGGAGCTGCCTGGAGCCGCTCAACTGGTCCGGATGCACATACAGTGGCGTCGCGAGACGCGCACTGGCCGACTCGGTAAGCATGCCCGCGATGTTATGGAACGGCGTGATCCAGTGGAAGCCGAAGTGGCCCCAACCGGAATAAATGGCCGCACCGATGGCTCCTTGCAGATTCGCTTCGTCCTGCTTGAGCGCCATATGCGCGCCGTACCACGTCATCTCACGCCAAACGAGCGGATCACCGTCTGGACGGATCGGCTCCGCGTAGGGCGGCAGGTAAATGCGCGCCGTGTTGGGGCCCATCTGATGGTGATCGATGTACGCTTGGGGAATCCACTCCTGGAACATCAACTCGGCGACGTACTGTGACTCGACCGTGTTCTGCATGAACGCGTCACGGTTGTTGTCGTGGCCGATGTAGTGGTGATAGAGCTCCGGTGGGTTCGCACCTTCGTATTCCGTCCCGACCCACTGATTGTACCAATCGGTGACAATGATATTCCCGTCGGGGTTCATCCCCGGGACGATGATCGAGACCGTGTTTTCAAGAATCTCCTGGATCCCGTCGTCCGTGCGGGTAGCGAAGTCGTACATGATTTCCGCAGCCGACTGACTCGCCGCGACTTCCGTGGAGTGCAGAGCATAGGACTGCACGAAGACGACCTTGCTGTTCTCTACCGCGTTGTCGACCTCAGCCATTGAATGCCCACGCGGATCCTGGAGGATCGCATTCATTCGCTTGATCTCGTCCAGCTTCGCCAAATTCTCGGGCGTCGAAACGAAGATCATCAGGAATGGATTGCCCAGGGTGCTCTCACCAACGGTGCGCACGTCTACGCGGTCACTCGCGTTCCCGATCAGCTCGTAGTATTCGACCAGCTTGTCCCACCGGGCGAGCTTCCGGTCCGCCCCCATCTCGTGGCCGAAGAAGGCCTCTGGTGAGGGGATCTGCTGGGCCGAAGCGAGCGTTGGCAACACGATCGCCAAGGCTAGAAGTACGGCTGAGAGGCGTGACATCGAGTGGTGCATTTTCATTGAGTCCCCCGGTCCATCAGATGGCCGAAATGGGCTATACGGTCAGGCGTCCGGGAACAGGCGTGTCCCCGGGGAAGGCAGACTAGGGCCGGGGCTTCGGACCCGGCAAGGGAGAAGAGGTGCGATAGTCGCTCTGAACCGGAGGTCCGTCTCCTTCGTCTAACCACAGGACGCACACTCAGGTGTCTCTGGGAACACGAAGAGGCGCTCGAACGGAATCGCCCCCCCGCACCCGGTGCAGACGCCATAGGTGCCTGCTTCGAGGCGTTCCAGCGCCTCTCTCAACAAGGCGAGCTTCACTACCTCTCGCTCACGAAGATTCTTCGTGAGCCCCTGGTTCTGCAGCGAGTCGATACGACTTAGGCGGCCAACAGCACTCTGATCCAGCACGACCGGCTTCAACGCTTCGCCGGTGACCTTCATCGATTTCGTGAGCTTTTTGGATTGCCGGCCCAGCTCCTCACAGAGCTCCGCTACTTGGTCTTGAGTCAGGCCATTCATGGCGCCCCCGCCCTATCTCCCAGCTTCCGTGGCCAAGAGGGGCAACAACGTCTCGTTGCCCTCCACGTCCAGGAAGGTGTCCCACTCCAAGAAATAGCCCTCAGGGTCATACCCGACGAAGACCGACACGCGGCCACTCTCATCAGTGAGATCCGGCGTCCTCAGCGAGAGCTCCTGCTTCTTCGCTCTCTCTAACCAAGCGGCAACATCGGACGTGATAAAAGAAACGGTGACCGCCTTCTCTTCCGTGGCGTTGTGGAGTCCCCGCTCGCCATCCACAAGCCCGACAAACCCCGTCCGCGAAGCCTCGTACACCTTGGCCCAGCCCTGGTCGACTAACAGGTCCACACCGAGAAGCTCTTCGTAGAACGACTCCATGGCGGGGATATCCCGGTAGTACAACCACAGAACCGTAGCCTGGACCGTCAGTTCTGAGGGCCGGTCGCCACCCGCTGGCCCCAGCGGCTCGATCTGCGCGAGCATGGGCATCAGCGTGACGTTCTCCGGGTGCGGGTTGAAGCGCTCGAATTCGAGGAGGTATCCCTCAGGGTCGATCGCTACGAACCCGTCATGCGGGCGACCCCCCTCGTACTCCTTCATCTCGCCGCGCATCATGACACCCGCGCTCGTGAGATACTCGTACCACCCCTCGACCTGCTCCGTGACTACAGCCAGCGTGACGCTCTTCGGCTCATCCGACGAGTGCATACCCTCTGCCTGATCGACCAGCGTCAAATACGACGCCGGCGCGACTCGCATGATCTTGGCGAAGCCGTAGTCGGCCACGGTCTCGAAGCCCAGCACGTCCCTATAGAACGTCCAGGCAGCATCCACGTTGTCGTAGTAGTAGAAAGCGTTCATCGCCTGAACATCGGGAACGGCTTTCGCCATCGGTTCTGTGGGGACTGCCTCCGTCTCCGGCACAGAGTCGGCACAAGAAGTGAGGGTTACGCTGACCGCCGCGGCGGTGATCAGGGTCATGCAGACGGACCTTCGCACTGAATTCTCCAAGGAATGGGTAGGGGTGAAGCCTACGCCCCTGGCTAACCGGAGGAAACCACGACGCGATCCCGAAGCAGACGAATGGCATCCGGACCGATTCGACAGCACCCTCCCACACCTTCCGCACCTCGGTCGATCCAGCCCGCCGCACTCGTGGCGACATCAGCTTGGGATCGTCCGTCTACCCATGTCTTTCTCTTCGCATCGTAGCCTTCGCCCGAATTGGGATAGGCCAAGATGGGGAGGGCCGTCGCGGGCCGAATCGCATCGATGAGGTCGGCTACATGCTCAGGGGCCGTGCAGTTCACGCCAATGGCAGCGACCCGGTCCACATCTTCACACAGAGCGGCGACCTCGGCCACGGGAGTCCCATCGCTGATGTGCTCCCCGTCACAGCAGGAAAAGCTGAGCCAGGCCCATACATCGGGGGTGTCTGAGATCAGATCGAGAAGCACCTCTGCCTCGAGGCGAGACGGCACGGTCTCGCAGGCGATCAACTCAGCGGCAGAGGTCGCCAACAGTTGGAAGCGACGACGATGAAACTCGTCGAGCTCCGCCCGTCCCACCCCATAACGCCCGTGGTATTCAGAGCCGTCCGCCAGATACGCTCCAAACGGGCCGACACTCGCGGCTACGATTGGACGGATTCGGTCGTTAGGGCCCCTTAGACCGCTCCAGAACGCATCTCGAGCCTCCACCGCGAGCTGCACCGAGAGATCGAAGAGGTCGGTCGCGTCAGGCTCGGCAATTCCGAGATCTGCGTAGCCAAGGAAGCTCGCCTGATACCCCACCGTCTCGATGCAATCCGCCCCTGCCTCCAGGAAGGCACGATGAACGGCCTTCACCGCGTCCGGGTCGTCTCGCAAAAGGCCCGCAGACCACAACTTCGGGTCGAGCTGACTGCCCATTTCTTCGAGCGTCGTCGCAAGGCCACCGTCCAACACAATCGCACCCTGCGCCTGGAGGAAAGGAGCCAACGGGTTCTGCGCGGCGGCCATCGGCTCAAGCATTCCGTAGCGCTAACGCGCTACATGCTCCAGGGCGGCACAACCTCATGCGAACGAGCATACGCGATGCTCTGCCCCAGGTGCTCGTGCAGGTGCGTGATAGCACGAATCCACACGTCGCCCACGGTCGTGTCGGACGACCCGAGCACCACCGCGCGGTCGAGTTCCTCGGACGTGGCATCCATGGACGCCAACATGAACTCAAACGACGCGTTCACATGGCCCACGATCTCGGTCTTGGTCATGTCGATTTCCTGGAATGCACGGAATGTCATGACGTCATCGGTAATTCCAGTGCCTTCAGGGGCGGTCATGCCCATGAGTGACGGCACGAAATAGTTGTCCGCCGCGATGTGCTGGTAGACGTCACCTACAGAGCGAACCCCATCCATGGGTTGCCAGGCGTAGCTGCCCTCCGGCATGGCTTCGGCAAGCTGGTTGAACTTGCCGTGGGCGATCTCGAGAGTCCGCCGCAGGTTCTGGAACTCCAAGGAGGTGCCGGAAAGCTCTGCGGTCACAGCTGCCTCGGTCTCTGCGTTCGCCGCCTCGCCCGCGCAGCCCGACGCAGCCACCAACGCCGCCACGGCCCAGGTGCGCGTCTTCCTTCTAGTCTTCATGGATGTCCTGTGGCGGAAGGGGCCGACAAGCTACATGCCCAGACCGGACTTCTGATAGTGCTGAAACGCCCTCAGGGTGAAGTCGCAGGGGAGCCCCGTCAGAATCGTCCGGTCAAGGATGCCGAGAGACCAAAACGACCAGCTCAGCCAACTCCTCGTCCCACCCACCTGTGTTCTGCGTATGGTGGAGCTCGGTCGGGAACCCGGTCTCCACGAGGTGCAGGGTGGTGCCGCCGTCCTCCCGGGACGACAGAAGCAACAAAAAAACGGGCCGTCCCCGACTTTAGGAACGGCCCGCCCAATTCGTGCTGAACCTTTCTAGCTCGCTACCACGTTCTCAGCGGCAGGGCCCTTGGCTCCGTCGACGATGTCGAACTCAACGGTCGCGCCCTCTGCGAGAGTCTTGAAGCCCTCGGCCTGGATCGCGCTGTGGTGGACGAAGCAGTCCTTGCTGCCGTCCGCCGGCGTGATGAAGCCAAAGCCTTTCTGATCGTTGAACCACTTGACGGTTCCGGTCGTACGCATACGTGCTCCTTGGTAAAGCGATCTGCGAAGTAATTCGGCTTGTCCGCACTCCGCGATCACTATCTGCGCTCAAGTAATTTTTGAGCTCGCTGAAACGCTCGCGAAGCAGGCCTGCTCGGTCAAGACGGCACCTTCAACGCCCAATGCGCAGCATAAGCTCCAGAGACTGGTCGCGGACCTTCACGAAAGACCCAGACCGCACGGTGGTCAGTCCTTCGACCCACCGGGCTTCCAGCTCTGCCACGCGGCCTGAGGCGAGTGTGAATCCGACTCCGCCACTCCCGGTCACGCTGAAAGATTTCGGTTGTTCTTCGAACAATACTTGCCCTAGGATCGCGTCCTGTCGGGTTCGCAGGTGCAGGCTGTAGGCAGGGCCAGCTGCGGCAAAGGCATGAAATGAACCAAGCGACGCAACGAGTTTCAGTTCGAGATGCATCGCCAACCACTCGCTGCGGGTTTGGCCCGTGAGAGGCTCTCCATCAAAGTCACCTTCGACCCACCCGCCTCGCTGCGCATACCCGGCGCCGACACGAATCCGGAATGGACCGAGTGGGGACGGCACGTCCGTAAAGTAGTTGGCAAGGAATCCGGACCGGCTGGACGTGTCGACCTTGGGCTTCCACACCTGATGAGAACGCGTCCCCCCAATCGAGAAACCTTGGTACTGACCGACTTGTTGAGCCGACAGGCCGACAGCGCACGCGCCGGCAAGCAGGACCACGGCGGCGATCGTTCGAACGGTGTGCATGGGACTCCCGACTAGAGTGCTTTCTAGTGTTGGACCTACATCATTAGGAAGGCAGTTGCCCGGCTCTGGTACATCTCTAACGCAGCTCAACCACTCCGTGCGGTGTCCGGATTCGAGCCGCGAGCCGAGGTACCTTTCCGAAGCGAACGACCATATCTAGGCCGAGTGCTTCGACCCGCGCGCGGAGCTCTTCCGGATTCGGACACTCGGCCGTGATGTCCACAAACGAACACTCCTGCGGCAAGCTCGCCCCTGGATGCGGTGTGTCTCCCCAGTCCAGGAAGAACGGAATCAGGCCGCCGTTTCGCTCAGCACGGGGGTCTGAGAAGCCCCAAGCGATCGTGGTGCCGTCCGGCTTCTGGCGACTCGCCGTGCTCGGCTCGCCGAGATCGACACCCGCCGCACGTCCCGCAGCCACCACGGCCGGCAGATCACTGCTCTTGGCTGCCCAGGTGACCAGCGTCGGCTCGGTCACCGCATCGACCCCCAGCCACCGCGGCTCAAAGGGCTCCGGCTGAGCCGGGTCGACCCCGAGCACCTCCAAAAAGGTGTCTTCAGATAGCGCCAGCAGCACGTTGCGCGTCCCTCTGCCCTGGTGTGAACCGCCGGGCTGCATCTTCACGCCCAACAGTCCCTCGATGTGGGCGATTCCTTCGTCGAGATCACGGGCGACAAACACCAGATGATCCATCGGATTCAAGGTCAAATCATCCGCCCATCAAGACCGAGTCGAGCATGTTCTGGTTGTATCCAACCAGGAGCCTGGCTCCAGACCTCAGCGTGGGTGCGCGCAGCTTGCCAGAGCGGCCGAGTAGTAATGCCAACAGGTCGTCATCCGACGGACGCTCCGATTCGAGGTCCACGTGGAGCACGTTCTTGCCCTTGGCGACGTAGAGATCGGTAACACCGCCCAAAACGCCGAGCGCGGCCTTTCCTTCTACCGGAGCCTTACCCGCGCTTTGGACTTCGCCGTCAGCCACTGCATTCGTCTCAAGAAACTCTTGAGTGCGTTTACAGCTTGTTCAGCCAGGGCGGTGGTACCGCCACTCGAGAGAGATCGTCACGGGTTTTTACCGAATCCGTTCGTAGATGGCGTGACCCACCGAAACGATCTTCCCGTCTTCATCCAGGCGGACGTATTCGTTGCTGATCGTATTGCCGTCTTCTGAGAGTGTGTTGATGATGACCTGAGTCACCCGGCCGTTGGCCCGATTGGTGATTCGGGTCGCACGTTCGTCGATAAACTCGACTGCGGTGTCTCTCCCCTCCTGGCCGACCACCGGACGGAATTCACCGTCGAACGTGGTGGCGTACCCCCATTCATTCGCGCGGCCATCTCCGTTGACGGAAGCGACCGTGATTTTCATGCCGCCGTCCATGTAAGGCTCGTACGTCATGATGTTGCTCGACGGCGGCGGAGCACTGGACTGCATTTTCCACTGGCCGTAACGCGTCTCCGCCGTCTGCGCAGAAGCGCTCGACACAGTGAGGGCCAGTGTCAGAAGTGCTGTGCAACCCGCACCTAAAATCCGTGTCCGCATAGTGATGCTCCAACTTTGGGACCGCGGGGCCCGACCCGCGCTCGGGTTCGCCAACGGTCCTGTGATTCACAGGTAGACCACCATGCGGTGCCGAGCCCCGGTCGGCAAGCGGGTCAGGCGTTCTGAATCGTCAGCGCGCCACCAACGTCCGGATATCGCGGTTCTCCAGGACCGGCCCCTAATGCTGCGGAGTCCCCTCCAGTCCGACCATGAGCATGGGTTTTGCCAACTCGTGCGAGGCGATCCCAACGTTCGGCACGATGGCTCGCACCAGAGGCCAGATCGGGCGAACCAAGCGGTCCCACACGATCGGCTTGTCTCTCGGAGTCACAGGATAGATGTACCCGGGTCGAAACAGGTGCACCCGCGAGAATCCCATCTTCACCAAGGCCTTTTCCGCCATGCCCTTGTATCGGGCGAGGGTTCGCCCGGCGGAGTGCTTCCCCAAAGGCGACCGTGTAGTCGACGGTGATCTTCCTGAAAACGTCATCGGGGACCGATCCTGTGTACGCCCCGAGGCAGAAGAGAGCGGCGTCCTGCCCCGCGAGCACGTCCTCGAGGCCAGTGAAATCCTCGAAGTCGGCGTGCTCGATCTCGGTCAGCTTCGGAGAAGCGACGCCGGTCGCCCGACGGCCGAGCGTGGTCACCGCACCGATCCGCGGCTCGGCTAGCGCCTGCTCGAGCACCAGCCCACCGACCATGCCGGTCGCACCGGTGATGACCACGTTGACTGCACTCAACTCGCGCACCCCCATCCACTTGTATATGATCGGAACCTGATCCGATCGGAGACTTCGTCCGCGAAGCTAGGAGCATCGAGCTCCCGCACCCAACGACGCCACGCCCGTCCCACTTGGAGGGGAAACATGTTCAAACGCGCACCCACGGCAGCCTTTATGCTGCTCGTCCTCACTGCTTGTGGAGCCAGCACACCGCCCGCCCCACCGCCTCCGCCACCGTTCTCACCGGCCGGCACCTACGACATCATGCTCGAGATGCAGGGGATGTCGATGGGTGGCATTCTCGTGATTTCGGGATCCGCCGAAGCTGGATGGGGTGGAAGCATCGAAGTTGAAATGGGTGGAACAGGGTTGGGCGACGTAGTCGTCAGCGGAAACACGGTCACGTTCAGCCTGGCCGAGATCGGCGGCACGGCAGAACTCGAGTTTGAGGGCGACGAATTCATGGGCGTCATGAGCAGCAGCATGGGTGACGCTAGCCTGCAGGGAACGAAGCGGGCCGGCAACTAGCCGGCCACACCCGAAGACTTACGAAGATGATCGCCAAGCGGTGCCGTCGGATTTAATCCTGACGGGACCGCTCTCGTTTCTGGCTGAAGAGCCACGGCGCCAGATCGTCGGTGCTGTACGCCGCGTCCCACGAATTGTGGGTGACCCCTTCGAACTCCGTGTATGTCACGTCCGCGCCGATCGCCTCGAGCGCCGCCGCGATCCCCTGCGACTCCGCGACCGGAACAACCTGGTCGGCGCCCCCGTGAAAGATCCAGGTCGGCAGACCAGCTACGGTCTCGGCGAGCTCGGAGAACGGTTCTTCTGAGTCGACGAAGGGACCAGGGTACCGCGCCGTCCCCATCACGTAGCCGCACACCACCACCAACGCCGCGAAGCGCTCCGCCTTGCGTGAACCCACATACCAAGCGCCGGCCCCACCCATCGATAGTCCGGTGAGGTAGACCCGGTCCACATCCGTGCTGTATTCAGACTCCGTCGCATCGAGGGCGACCAGTGCCACGTCCCCGAACGTCCCAACCCAAGTGGCGTCCTCAGCGACCTGCGGCATCACCATGATGGCCGGCCAGCGCTTCACGTTGAAACGCACCGCGGCAGGCAGCCCGACCTGGGTCTGAATGAGACCGTCGTCCCCTCGCTCCCCCGCGCCGTGAAGGAACAGGATCACCGGCCAGTCCTGCGATGCGGTGTAATCACGCGGGACGTAGACTTGGTACCGGTGTTGGGCCCCATCAACGGTGACTGTGCGATCGAGGAACCCGGTCGGGACACCTTGAGCCGCGGCGCCTCCTCCTCCGGCGACGATCGCACCAAGCAGCAGCCCAGCCATACGCCTCGCCATTCAGCCTCCGCCTGGGGAGAACTTCTGAACACGACGTCCCGTGGATGCTTCACCCACGTAGATGTTGCCCTGGGAGTCCACACTCATGCCGTGGGGACGAAGGAACTGGCCGACCTGCCGGCCTCCACGTCCGAACTCACCAACAACCTCCAGACTCTCACGCTCCAGCACCCAAATCTTGTGGTTCGTGCCGTCGGCCAAGTACAGCCATTCCTGATCCGCATCGGGCGAGAGCGAGATCACAAAAGCCGAGCCCGACGCGAGCGTCTGAGGCGCGATGATCTTCTCGGTAACGAACGTGCCGTCCTGCTGGAAGACCTGAATGCGATTTCCACGCCGGTCCGCCACATAGATGTGACCATCATTCGATCCGATGAGGCCATGCACGGTGCCGAATTCCGTGGGCGGCACACCCACGTCGTAGTTTGCGTAGTCGTAGCGAGCTTCGTCGTCCGGCGTCTCGCCGTATGCGCCCCAGTGGCGAAGATAGGCTCCCGTCTCACCGTCGAAGACGACAACACGCCGGTTGCGATACCCGTCGGCTACAAAGACCTCGTTCGTTCCCGAATCCACCCAGATCCCGGCCGGGCCACCAAGAAGCGTCTCGGAAGCGGATCCCTCGGTCACATCGTACTCACCAATCTGCATCACGAGTTCACCGCTGCGCGTGAACTTCATCAGTCGATGGTGGCTGTACGTGCCGACCCACACGAAGTCGTTGTGATCGACGAAGAGGCCATGTGGATTTCGGGGAAACTCAGACACGTCCTGTGTCGAGGCGTCACCCCACCCTTGCACGAGGTCCCCGTTCGCGTCGAACTCGAGAACGACAGGAGCGGGCACGCAGCATTCTCCAATGGGCGGATCCTGAACGGCGGACGTCTCTTCCGGAGTCAGCACCTCAGGCAGATGCGTGACCCACACATGGTCCTGCGCATCTACAAACACGGCCGTGACGGCTCCCATGATCCAATCGTTCGGCATCTCATGCGGCCAAGACGGATCAACGGTGAACGTCGGTGGGCCGTCCGTGCCTGCCTCACTCCCGCAGGCGCTGACACCAACCGTGAGCGCAACTACAGCCGTCATCAATCCGAATCTACGCATCGCTCGGTACCTCCAATCGGGTGGATCAAGCGAACAACTTGTAGAGGAGCCGCTGCGTACGCGAGTGTGTACCGGCCGGACTGAGCTAGAAATTCGGACCCAAGTATTCCCTAACGGAACTGGTCGTGGGCCTGCGCTTCGTCCGGAGATCCCAGTCCGTGTTTGGTACCGGCGACCGGCGTCGCCTCACGGGTCGTGACCTCAGGCGACATCAGCGGTGGATGATGAAGTCGACGAAGAGTGGTCGGTGGTCCGAGGCGACAGGTTCGTCCAGCACCCTCTGCCGCAGCACAGTGAAACGATCCTTCGGGCGCATGATGACGAAGTCGATCTCTCGTACCGGGTCGAAGGACGAGAAGGTGAAGCGGTCCACACCCTTGTCCACGATGCCCCATTCGTCGGCGAAGAAGTCCATCACGAACGAACCCGGTGTCGAGTTGTAGTCGCCGGCCAGGATCGTGGGAACACCATCGTTCGGGAGCTGCGCAGACAGTTCAAGCGCCTGAGCCAAGCGCTCGTCCTCCGTCCTGTAGAAGTGAATGCTGGCGAAGCGCACCATTTCTCCAGTCGATGGAGAAATGACGTCCACAACGACTGAAGAACGAGGCTCGTCTCCGTCTGGAAGTCGGACGTTTCGTGAGGCAGAAATTGGCCACCGAGACAGTACAGCCATGCCGTACGCGCCCCCTTGATAGGCCATGAATCGCCCGAAAACGGGCGTCATTCCCGTGAGCCGCCCCAATTCAGCGGCTTGATCGACCCCGTCGGTACGGGTCGCGACACTGTCGACCTCTTGGAGCGCCAAAAGGTCCGGATTCACTTCACGAATCAGAGCAGCGATCCGCTCGAGATCGAGCACCTCATCCATGCCGGCCCCGTGATGGATGTTGTATGCCATGACACGGATCGTATCCGCCGCGGCCGTCTCTATGGAAGCGCCGCCACCACCCTCACGAACCATGACCTCCGAGGTCATCTCGTATATCTCGAGGCGCTGAATGCCCAACTCGTCTACTCGCACGGTGAGGAGATGGTCTCGTCCCACCGACAGGAGACGCGCTCTCGGTGCCCGGACCGCCCCGAGAGAAGCACCGGACGGATCGAACAAGAAGTACTCCACGAATTCCCCGACCGGGCCATGCGTCACCCACAGGTCTCCCGAAGGCGCCAGGTGAAGATCCGAATAGGGAGGCCGCTCCGTCGGCATAGGGACCTCAGCCAACAGCCGGCGCATATCGTCCGCGCTGACTTTGGCACCAAGGGACGCGTAGGCAGCGTCACGCCACGTTGCGATCTCGGCCTCATCATCTCCGACCGGTAGGGGCGAGGCACTCCACTCGATCGACGTCTCGGTACCATCCTCGGCGAAACACGTGACACCACTGGCCGACTGATCACCAATGCACACGCGCCCTCCTGTCCCATCGACGGCGAAGGAAGGTTGCCGGGCGAGAGGAGGCGCCATGGCCCAATCGCCCCAAGGCGCGGACACGGTGACTTGTTCGAGGTCACCGAAGAACATCAAAGTGTCCACCGACTGCATATCCGCAGATACGCGAAGGGCACCACTCCCAGGACGGAAGCGTGCTTCGCGCGACCCCTCTTTCAGCTCTTTCACCGAGGCCTTCTCGATGAGGCTTACCAGAATGTCCCGATTGGGGAGCAGCATGGCAGACTTCGGGTAGAGCGGCGCTGCCGTGGCCTTGGCAATCTGGGCCAGTGGATAACTGTCTACGCCTGCGAAGGCACCTTCTCCATCAAAGCTGGAGACCCGCCACGCTTCGCGATCCCACACGAAGATCGAATCTTGATCGCCAATGAAGACCTGGCTGGGAGATTGAAACTCACCGGGCCCCTGCCCCGGCCCGCCAATCACTCTCTTGAACGTCCCATCCGGAGCGAAGAGGCGGACGCTGTGTGTACCGAGATCAGCAACAACCAAGTCCCCATCCGACTGCAGGCCCGCCGCCGAGATGTTCACGAACTGGTACTCGGGATCTCCGTCCAGGACCCCCACTGAGCGCAGCGGCTCTGGCGAGACGTGCCAGGGACTTCGCTCCGCGGTACCCATGGCCGAGCTCGTGTCCGCAGGCCGATCTTCGCCACGGCAAGCGACAAGAACCGCGACGACGGCCAGAGCCGTGCACCTCCGGAGCTTCATAGTCCTCAGTCTCATGCGGTCCCTGGTGCTCACAATTAGCCATCGAAAAAGAAGGTGGACTCCGATCAAAGTCAGGGTAGACACTTCCGACCCTGTCGGCGACGAGTGCCACCACATCCGGTCCGAACAGGTCCTTCAGTGGTTCAGCCATGCTCCCCCATCCTCTTGTACGAGATCAACTGGATCTCATCCAACTCCGGCAAATACGCTTCCCGATCGGTGACCCGCAACTCGCATCCCTGGTCGGTCCAGTCCGAACGAAGGCCGCCCGGAATCCCGCCGTAGTCCTTCGTGTACGGAGGATCCTGGAGTACTTCACGAAGCACCTCGCCCCCGAGCCAGCAGAGTCAGCTTCAAACCGAGTCGACACTTTGAACGAGATGGTGCGTTGGGTATAAGCACCCAAGTCACGGAGGTCCCCACTCCGACTCTCGACGTTCATGCGCGAATGTTCACCGAACATGGATGCCGACGCCCAAGATGAATCGATGGGCTAATGCGAATTCATCGGGATCGATGATCGAGCTATACCACCCACTGATCTGATCTCGTAAGAACACCTCGACGCCCCACGCCTCCGTCAGGGGAAAGCGGGCCAGAATCCCCGGAACCAGGAGCTCCTCGGCGTTCGCGCTACTGCGGAAACCGGGGTCCGTCTCGTTGAGGTCATCCCATAGATAGGCGCCGATCCCGAGCGTCACACCAACGGCACCGCCACCGCCACCCGCACGGGTCATAAGACGTCCACCAATCGAGATCGAGGCGTGATTCCGATGGAGTTCGTCCGAAGCCACCGGAAAGTCGGTCCGAGCAAATCCGAGATCCATGGTGAACGCCGAGCCTCGCTCGGGTCCGCTGGAAACCCCGATGTTGATCCCCGGACCCACCTCAGTCCCATTGAAATCGGTATCAACCCAGAGCGTGGGGCCGACCGACCACTTGGTCTGCGCGGACACTGCCCCGGGTATGGCGGCCAAGGCGGTGATTATCAGCATTCGGCGGAGCTTCGTCACGATCTTCTCGGCGTCAGTTCCAAGTGGGATATCGGCGCGCATGGCGAGGCGAGGATCAGGCCCCGCGAAGGAGAGGCGAGCCCGGTAGACATCAGCTTCGGTTTGACTGACCAGCGCTTCGACGAGTGACGAGAGATCGTCGGCCCCTGCGGAAGCACCATCGGTAGCCGTGATGTCCGAGACGTTCACGATGTCCACACTCGCGATCGACAACTGATCGATGGATGCGAGCAGTGACCCCTGCCCGCACGGTCGGTCGCTTCCAGCGTCGAAGCGCCAGCGTGACTGATCCATCGGCGATCTGGACCAACGTCTTCTGCTTGAGAATCACATTCCCTCCCTCGAGCCGTCCCGGTTATCGAGAAGTCCTTAGGCAACTAGTACTTGATGTCGGTCCGTCCCACCGTCATCCCGATATTCCCGACTCGCTCGCCCATCGTGTAGTGCTCCCCGCTCCCCGCGGTCATGCCGAAGAAGGGTACGTTCGGGACGATAAGGCGACCGTCTGGATCGACGGCACCCTCAAGCGCCGTCGTCGCCACGACTTCCGCGATGAAGAGCTTCCGTACCGGGGGCACAACGAGCTTCGCGATGATACGGCACTCACAGTGGATCGCGGCTTCTTCCACAGTCGGAGCATCAACCACCGTGGCCCGTCCTCGAGTCAGTCCCGCGAGCTCGAACTTGTCCGCCACTCGGCTCGAGTTCATGTCGACGGTGTCGAACGAATCGATCATCGACGCGGTCGGAATGTTCAACACGAACTCGTCGTGCTCATCAAGCAACTTATGCGCCAAGTGCTCCGTCCCGGCGGCCACACCGACTTGGGGAGGCTCCCCATTTACGACGAACGTCCACAGAACCGAGATCTCGTCCGGGTCTCCCGGCATTCCGTTCACCGTGAGCAGAACGGCCGGAACCGGTGGCAACATGGGGCCCGGCTCGGCGAGCGTCCTGCGGGGGCCGGTCAACGGAGGCGCTGAGCAGCCCCAAACCGCAGCCAGCGCAGCCGCAGACGAACCACCTTCCAAAAAGCGACGTCGAGTCCAATCCAAGAGTCAATCTCCTCGGGGAGCGACGAGCGTAGTAGGAGTAGGAGTCGCGCCTGGCCGTCACCGGCCAGGCGCTACCACCTAGTGCAGCGTGTCGAATACTTCCAGAACGAGAGTCTTCGCCGAGTCGATGAAGCCCGGAATCGAGTCCTTCATCCCAGCGAGTACCTTCTGCTGGGCTTTCAGCGCTACGAGCATGTGTTCGCGGAGCTTGTTCCAAGCCTCCTTCCGCTTCTCGATCAGGTCGATGACGTCCTGAGCCTCGTTCGCGGTCGTTACGACCGGCGTCACGATCTTGGTGACGTATCCGTCTGACCCGGCCCGGGCTGTGTGACGGTAGTCGATGTCGAAGGGCAGGTTCCAGTCATGCTTCACCGCGGCTTTGGCCAGCTGCTTCTGGATCTTTTCGAGCTGGGTGATCTCGATCTTCTTGCTCGCATACTCTTCAGCGAGCTCCTTCCCCAGAATCGTGTGCCCCCTCTTGCCCAGCCGGTTGAGGTCTTTGACAGCCTCGGTGAGCGGGTCATCGCTACTCGCGACCATGGCGCCCCAGCCTAATACATGGGCTCCCAAGGCGATGGCGCGGCGCAGCTGTTCCTGCTGACGCACACTCAACTGCCCTTCCTGCTTCACTTTGTCGAGTGCCAGACTCGCGACGGCACGGGCAACGGTCGACTGATCAGGAACAGCTTTGGGAGGCGGACCGGTCGGAGCTCTACGCGTAGTGGCCGCTCTTCGGGCCGGGCGCCGCGTAGGCGGTGGAGGTGGAGGTGGAGGCGTGGGAGCGGCCTTCTTCGCAGGGGCAGCCTTCTTCGCCGGCTTCGCGGCCTTCTTCGCCGGGACAGCCTTCTTCGCCGGCTTTGCGGCCTTCTTCGCAGGGGCAGCCTTCTTCGCCGGCTTCGCGGCCTTCTTCGCCGGGACAGCCTTCTTCGCCGGCTTTGCGGCCTTCTTCGCAGGGGCAGCCTTCTTCGCCGGCTTCGCGGCCTTCTTCGCAGGGGCAGCCTTCTTCGCCGGCTTTGCAGCCTTCTTAGCCGGGGCAGCCTTCTTCGCCGGCTTCGCGGCCTTCTTCGCCGGCTTCGCGGCCTTCTTCGCCGGCTTCGCGGCCTTCTTCGCCGGCTTCGCGGCCTTCTTCGCCG
>Ga0315339_1000323_pt1 | contig 66558 bp, 67 predicted proteins | sample ASW17metaG_FD_204514 | JGI IMG/M metagenome (GOLD analysis project Ga0315339, IMG submission 204514) | Ammonia-oxidizing marine archaeal communities from Pacific Ocean, United States - ASW #17 | ecosystem: Environmental > Aquatic > Marine > Oceanic | place: USA: California | collected 2016-12-05 | reverse complement strand
TATGGGCCCTGGGAGCCAATCTGATACTGACTCTGATAGTTTCAAGATTTAGCCAGCCACCTCACCCTGAAACTATTGAACGTATTCATGGAACTCTGGAGGAATTTGTCTATGGACAAGGAGAAAAGGCTCACTTGGATAAAATTTAAGTTCTCTAGCTGTCCTGTTCTTCAGGCTCAGTATTTACTGCAGAAATAAAGTGTGCAACAAGGGGCAACCCTTCTCCCTGATGAAAGGCCCGAACCTTATCTTCTGTTTTTTTATCGTACTGATTCAGGCGCTGATGCTGACGCATATGTTCCGCCCAGGACGCAACTACAAAGTATTCTAAGTAGCGGCTAGGATCTTCAGTGTCTCGGAAAAGACCCCAATGCCTTGCTCCTTCACGAAGGCGAAATCTGCGTAATTCATCTGTAGCTACAACAAACTGTTTTGCCTGACTCATTTTTATTTTGTATTCAACTGTTACTAAAACCGGACCATCTTCCGGCTTAACAGGCATTGCCAATGTAGGATCTGCCCAATGCCTCGAAGGAGAAAGATCTATTTCTTCTTCAGGCAATCGATATGCCAGCATGACACTTAAGCTAGCAAGCATCCCTATAGAAGCCAATAACAACGCCTTCCCGGTTCCTAAATGAGTGGCTATATTCCCCCAAAAAACACTACCTCCTGCCAACCCTCCAAAAAGAACTAAAACATATACTGATAGGGCTCTGGCTCGAACCCAAGAAGGCAATGTGGATTGAGCAGCTGTCTGAAAACTAGAAAGGGTAGTTACCCAAGACCCCCCTCCCAGAAACATTAAGGCAGCTACCAACCAAAAGTTACTCGATAATCCTACAGTTGCCTCCAAGGCAGCAAAAACAACAGTAGATAATGCTATTAGTTGTTCCGTTGTTAAGAACTTTCTAACCATTGGCATAAGGGTTGCTGAAAGCACTGCCCCAACACCGAAAGCACCCAATAAAATTCCATAACCTCCAGGCCCCTGATTCAACTGCACTCGTGTTACCAACGGCAATAGTGCCCATAATGCACTTGCAAAAACAATGAACACCGCCATTCTAATTAATACTGCTTGAAATTTCGGAGAGTGCCGAACATAACGAACCCCTGCACGAATGGCACCAATAAATCGCTCAGATGCAAAACTGTTTTCTTCAACAGTTTCGATTTGTTTCCAACGATAAAGCACTACTACTATTGCTAGAAAAGAAATTGCATTTAAAGCAAACGCTGCTTGCGGTCCAGAAAAAGCAATCAGTAAGCCACCCAAAGCAGGTCCAGTTGCACGAGCAATATTGAAACTGATACTACCTAGTGAAATAGCTGAACGAAGTTGATCACGGGGCACTAAGTTTGGGACTAAAGCCTGCCAAGCCGGTGCATTCATGGCTAAACCCAAACCGAGAGAAAAAGTTAAGGCTAACAATATCAGAGGAGTGGTTAAACCCAGTAAAGTGACAATTGCCAAAATAACGGCCGAAAGCAACATCCAAATTTGTGTAACCAACAAATAACGACGACGATCCAAGATATCAGCAAGAGCACCTGCAGGTAGTGCTAACACAAAAACCGGTAGTGTTGCAGCAGCTCTCACCAGCGAAACCATAAACGGAGTAGGTGCCAGCTCAGTCATTAACCATGCTGCACCTACTTCATGCATCCAAGTCCCAATATATGAGGTCAGATTAGCAATCCACAATCTGCGAAAAAGGGGATTCTTAAGTGGTATGTAGGCCTGAAACATACTTATCATTGTACACTCAAAGAGTGTTTGGGGGATGAATATAGACTAGGAGTAAAGGAATAATAAAGAGAAAAAAATATATAACTTGAATTATTATGTGTATATATATAAATAACTATTAACAATAAATTTTACTTAAATTAGTTTTCTTATTTTTAGTAATAAATTTAGAAAATTTTTGCAAATTATTTGTTGTTAAATTCTAGTTATGAATAAAATTTGAACTTTAGGCAGAGCATTTTTCTGAAATTACCAGTAAACTGAACAATAGAATAATAAGTCAGAAGATTAATAACCTAGTAGTTGCAGAGCCTAGAAAGCAAAATATCCTTGAAAAAGCCAATCTTTTTTATAACATTCCTTTTGTTATTTATTTACTTACTAGTAGATTGGAATATCCCATCGACAAAGGCTAATTCCTTACAGCAGCCTAAAACTATCCATCCAGACTTACTGGTAGTCGGAGCCGGTATTTCAGGACTTTCAACAGCCTTAGAGGCAGCTCAAAAAGGCGCCCAAGTCACTGTTGTGGACCTATGGTCTGTTTTTGGAGGTCATGGGGTTGTGTCAGGAGGAGTTCTTTCCATAGTAAATACCCCCTCACAAATTTTGGAAGGAATAAAAGACAGTCCCGAACTAGCCTACCAAGATTTCATTAAATGGGGAGAGGATGCCAATCCTGGCTGGGTTCAGCTTTACGTCAATCAATCAAAAGAACTGATTTACGACTGGGTTACTCCTATGGGTGTAACATTTAGCTCACTGTGGCGTGCTCCTGGAAATAGCGTTCCACGAGTCCATCGAACTTCTGGAGAGGGACTTGCTCTGGTTAGTGCTATCTACAAAGAATGTCTCCAGCAACCCAACATAAAGTTCATCTGGAATCATAAAGTAACAGGTCTAATCACATCTTCAACGCGTGTTACAGGAGTACATGCTCTAAATATTCGAAATAATAAAAAGGTTACTTTACAGGCTTCAGCAATTATTTTAGCAACTGGCGGCTTTCAGAGTAACTTGCAGATGATACGTCAATTCTGGCCTGATCATCTGCAATTTCCAGAAAAATTTTTAATCAGTGCTGGACTGAATGCGCTTGGATCAGGTCATGCTTTGGCACAAAACGTCGGAGGGACAATTCATAAGATGGACCACCAGTGGAACTACAGTACTGGCACTCCTGATCCTCGACATCCTGGAAATAACCGAGGATTTTTTGCCCACAGTTCAACTGCAATATGGATCAATTTAGAAGGAAAACGATTCACTAATGAATCTGGTAGTTCGAAAATGACCTTTCCAGCAGTCGTAAACCAGAAATCTTCACGTTTCTGGACTATTTTCGACAAATTTGGCAGAAAAGAATTGGAAATTAGGGGCACATCTTCTGATGATCCTGAAGAAATGATTTCTAAGCTTTCTCCTGACTTATTCAAACATGCTGATTCTATTGAACAACTAGCCATTGAAACTAATCTAGATATTAATCAACTAAAAACAACCATCAACAGATTTAATAATTTTGTTGAAAATGGAGAGGACAAAGACTTCAAACGTTTTAGGAAGAACACTACAGCTGCCCAAAAAATTCCACTCAGACCCTATACACCACAAAAAATAGAATCTTCCCCATTCTACGCCCTCCTAACTTTTCCCATAACTCGTAAAAGCATGGGTGGAGTTTCAATTGACTTGTCTTGTCGAGTCTTAGATCAGCACAAAAATCCTATTTTAGGACTTTATGCAGTTGGAGAACTTACGGGATTCGGGGGAATTAATGGAAAGGCTGGATTAGAAGGCACTTTTCTAGGCCCCTCCATTGTAACTGGACGAATAGCAGCTCGGACCGTCCTAAAAGATCTTAACTTTCAAACACCTCGTTCCTCTTCTCAAAAAAACCCGGGTAATCTTATTTTGAAATCCAGTCAAAAAACAAAAAACAATCAAACCTGTTTAAAATGTCATTCACTTCCCAATTTACTAACATCGAATCGTCCTGGTTACGATCATTTCAAACTGGTTCATCAACTAGTTTTAAAACACCAACAGCAGTGCTCTACCTGCCATCTAGAGTTTTTTCCTGTTCGTATGGATTTTCACCAAATCAATCCTTCCATCCAATTGCAAAACTGTACTCTATGCCATTAATACGGTTGAACAGACTTTCAGGTTGAAAATCATAAAGTTGCCTTCTCCAGCAGAAGAGGCTATCTTAACGCTTTGGAGGTTTCAGCAATGAAAATAAATCTTTGGATAGCATTTATAACCCTTGGAGTATCCCTTTCTTCCTGGGTAGGCTTAGGCCATGAACCCGGACACGAAAAGGGTGTCTCCACACTCAATATCAAACAGGGCACTCTAACCATTAATTACAGGAGACCCGCTGCTCGGGACCGGGACCTCTTCGCAATGATAAAACCTGGAAGTTATTGGCGATTAGGTGCTGATGATCCCACACTTCTCACTACAAATGTTGAACTGTTCATAAAAAATGAAAAAATTTCTAAAGGAGAGTACACTCTTTTAGTTCACTTTGAAGATCAAAAAAAATCATCTTTAGTTATAGCAACCGCAGAATTTGGCAAGAAACCTGGACGCTTCATGCCACCCACACCAGAAGAGGTTATAGCCACATCTTCCTTATCTCTTAGTCAACTAAGCTCTCCAGTAGAAATTCTGACAATTAGATTGGAAAACCAAGGTAATACCGTTCAAGTAATTGTGGAGTGGGGACAAAACCGCCTGGCTACAGAATTTCAAACAACCTGATTAGATATCTGGACCTGAGGAACTTACCAATTCAGTTGAAGTCTGCCCTGAATTGTCCGACCCTTATTTTCAGTATCAACAATTTTGCCAAAAACATCTGTTGGGAAAACATCTCCTGGACGCTTAAAGAGGGCATGATTAAATAGGTTTTCGAACTCCATACGCACCACTATGTGTCTTTCATCTTTTGCTAATCTAAACGACCTACTAACAGCTAGGTTAGTGTTATTAATAGGGTCTTTTCCAAAAACAGATAGTCCCTGGTTTCCTCTTCCTCCAACGGGAAGATTACTATTAAAAAACTCTGGTTTGAGAATAGACTGAGAGGTGTCAGGATTATCAATAATCACTCCAAGAATATCTGGATTTAAGATATTAGCCCTATCATCTCCCTCGCCATCAACATTGCCAAATCCTGGAGCATCTGAACTCGTTCCAACACTAAACCAATGACCACTGCGAAACTCTGTCGTTCCAGTAACTTGCCAATCGTTTAATAGCCTACCCGTTACTCCACCAGGAGAAAATTGAAAAGGCAAAGCATATGAATATTTAAGAGTTAGAATGTGAGGATGATCAAACGAACTACGTGCTTTTAGATCAGCGACAATATTCTTGCCATCTTGGCTTACCACACCTCCAGGTTCATTAAGGGTGGATAGAAAATCGGAAGTATTTATTTCCATGGCCTTACTAAAAATATAGTTTACGTCAAAGTCCAATCCCCGTTTTAGTGATCCACGAAAACGCACTGTGGCTCCATCATAGTAGTAAATACCGCTATTACCGATTGTCTGAATACGCAATGATGTAGAATCCGGTCTCCTGCTGTCGATTGTTGCAGTTGTAGATGCAATACCAGAAACGGGCTTAGCTCTATTAGTAAGAGTTTGAAAAAAAGTTTTGTGGGTCCGGTGGCCAACATATCCTAACTCAAGGAAAAATTTACTAGATAGCTTTCTTTGAATTAACAAATTGTACTGATGAGAATAAGGAGAAACCAAGTCAGGACTCAACAAATTCCACTCGGCACGCTGAGACTCTACCGATTCTAAATCGATACCCTGCAGAGGATTTATTAAACTGGGATTTTGAATACTAATGCTGACTACATCAGGTGGATTAAAACGTGCTGTTTGGTACGAGCCCATAAAGACATGTCCAAAAGAAATTCCATAACCGGCCCGCACTACTGTTTTCCCGCCCCCTGGCGACCAAGCTAGAGCCAGATGGGGAGCAAAATTATTAGCATCCGTTTTATAATTAAACTTCATCCGATTATTGACTTCCGTAGGAGCCGTAACTACTTCGTATCTCAAGCCCACATTTAAAGTAACCCCGGATCTAATCTGATAGCTATCTTGCCCATACAATGCATGCTCCCAATTTCGAAATCCTCGATACAAATCTCCAGAAGTAATGTTGTATGTCGTAGGTGTTCCTTTTAGAAAATTCTCTACAGTGGTACGACCAAAATTATCGGAAAAACTAAAAGAGCCTCGAGTATTGTCACTTTGTAAATCATTAACTTGGATGCGGGTTGTTCTTCCTCCAAAACGCAACTGATGTTGTCCCTTTTGGTGTGTGAAATCAAAATTCCCGCTAAATCGGTTTTGGTTGCGCTTACGTGGATATTCACCACCAGGACCAATAGAGCTTATATCTCCCAAATCTCCACCAAAACTGATATCCGGCACTTTTTCCAAACCCAAAGATTTCAAAAGAGAACTGAAACCCTCAGTAGGACGCAGTAGAGCTGACATGCGATCAAATTGGAAAGAACTCTGCAAAAGAGTTGCAGGTGACCATGTATAAACATAAGTGGTCCCAAAAGTTTGAGACCGCAGATCAGTATCTGGATTTTGGCCAATCACAAATTCGAACGGCTGCTCCCTATAATCAAAAAAAGTGTATCTGAAAGCTAAATGGTCTTGGGCTGTAACCGGATAATCAACCTTGAAATCCCAATCGGCACTGTCAATACGACGAACTGAATTTGTATTTAATTGCCGAGCTGTGACGTGCGGTGAATTTGGACTTTCTAGTGGATAACCTTGCAGTAGCGCTGTAACAATATTAGCTGTACTAGAATCGGAAGTTGTAGGAGTGCGTTCACTAGATTTAGGAACCCTAATGTTCCCGTTCACATAGCCTGATTCTCCAACAAAGTCCAAACTGCTGGTAAAAAACATTCTGTTCAAAATCAACGGACCATTGGCATTTAAACCAATTCGATTGCGTTTGGAAGAACGCAATCGACCCACATTGAAAAAAGGCCGAGCATTCAAACTACTATTTTGATGAATGGCATACACAGAACCATGGAACACATCTCGAGAGGATTCCGGTCGTACAAAGAAAATTTGCCGCATAGGAGCTCCCATATCAGCTCCATATCTATTTTCTGTGGCACTAAACTGAAGAAAGACTGGTTCAATCCCAAGTTCACTGAGAGGCTGATGCAGAGCGTAGTTGTCAATTTTCCTAATAAACTCGTTAGGATTTCTCCGTTCTACTCCCCTATCTGTCAAATCCCGAAGTGTTGCTTGCTCCTGCAATAGGCGAAAATTAATTGTAATAGTAGACCCCGCCCGAAGCTCAATACCTTCCTTTCTCTGTATTGTGTGTTTGTCGGCAGTCGATTCTAAATTATAGACTCCATCTTCCAACTGGATAAATCTATAGTAGCCTTTGCCGTCGGGAATAGTATTCCTTCTGAAATTTTTCGGTCCCATAATTGTAATTTGGACATTGTGTAATAATTGGCCTGCATCACTTTCCACACGACCACTAATTTGTCCTCCGACTTGGGCCAAAACAACTTGTGAAAATAGTAGAAAAAGGACGAATAGGCTAGCAGTTAACCTTTTCAACAATCGGCTTGAAATCTCTATGGCAGTAGAGTTTTGCATGTCTTGATTAATTCTCTTGCTAATCTGGAAAAAAAATTTTGACACAAGGACAGCATTTGCTTCACGTTTTATCAACAAAAAACAATTAAACTGACCGCTATCAAAACACTACCGTATTAAGCCAAATTTAATCTAATTTTGAATGAATAGCACTAACAATTACTACTCGCTGGGAGTCACAGCAGCCTGCAAAAATCCACCACCAGCTTCATCCTCCAATCGAATCAGTTCCTCTCGAGAAGGCATGCCTATAGTTGATCCATTCTTAGCCAACTCCCTTTCAAATTGATCACGCATATAGGGATCTTCATCACGAAACTGTATACGAGTATTCGTTCCCAAAGATAGTCCTACTGCACCTACCTTATATACCTCGTTTCCAGGCGGAGCTCCCAACCTGACGTATCGAGCTGGATCTTCCCCGCTGTTGAAATGCTGATGATACCACTGTTCTGGAGGAACAAATATGACCCCTGGTTCCCATTCTACAAGCTCTACTTGGGCTTCCTTTCCATCCTTCCACGGAGTTTCCCCCACATCCTGGGGCCACAAAAAAGTGTATCCGGATCCGGTAATCATAACAATTGTTACCCCGGCCTTATGACGATGACCCCGCTCATAGGTTCCAATTGGAAACTCTTCAACACGAGTAGACATAGCACTCTTAGACAGAACAATATGGCGATCTGTATCTTTGTATCCCTGTCCTGCATTAAACAAGCGCCAAGTCCATGCGTTGCGAATCATATTAGAAATAGTTAATGAATGATGCTCTGTTGTAGGAGCATAGTCGACCCTATTCTCCGGATCAAAATAATCGGATTCCCCAGCGTAGCGATCTGAAAAATCAATCGGATTGTTCCATATAAAATTACGACTTCGAAAAATATCCATCAATATTGGCAAAGTGGTTCCTACAGCTAAACGTACCGGCGTCTTACCTTTATTAAAATGTTGGTGCCAAGTATTAAGAGGAGGAGCAAAGACAGTTCCCTTTCTCCATTTCACAATCACTTTATTTTCAGAATCTCCCTGTCTCCATAAGTGAGTTTCTCCTTCACCTGACATTACAAATGTTGTTTCCTCGTAGATGTGGTGTTCGGGGTTGGTACTGGCACTTGGCTGAATTTCCATTACATAGTTATCAACAGCTCCCCCCATACCTTCTAGATTGACAAAAGCTCCAGAAATTCCCTGCCCTTGACGTTTCCAAGGCTTTAATTCAATCTCCAGAGCATTCGCTGCCCAACCGCTATACACGGGAAGATTTTCCTCTTCTAAATACCGCTCGTAGGCTGTTTTTTCTCCTAGTGACTGATATTCAGCTTCAGAACGAAATGGATAATCTTCATCCCCTCCTTGGACTAATACTCCTCCACTCAAAAGGAGCACGAAGATGACAAAAATAATTTGTTTTTTAGAATCCAAAAGCATTTTATTCATAAAACTCATCCTTTATTTTTAAATACCTCAGTTGCAATCCATAATTGTAGGACAAATCGCGAAAGATATCACGATGTTATAAAATTTCAACTAGGGAACAATTGTATCAACCTGATCAGATTTCGAAGAATCAATTAAACCCTGTTCTTGCCACTGAACTAGCTCTGATTTCAAATCATCAGCCCATTGACTATTAGTATTCACTTTCAAAAAATGCTGATATTCAACAGCAGCCGAGGAAAAATCTTTCTTCTGGGCCAAAATTGATCCCAACATATAATGAGCCACTGGAAAATTAATAACCTCACCACTCTCTTCTAAATATGCAAGTGATTTTTCTGCTAGCTCAAAGTCTCGGCTAGAATACCCTGCCACAGCATTGAAATAGTGGGCTAACGGAATATATGGATTAAGCCCAAGCACTTTCCCCGAAAACTCCAAGGCTTTATTCCACTGTTCTTTTTCTATCTCTAACTTAGCCAATAAAAGATACGGAGTTACATAATTGGGATCTTCAACAATAGCACGTTCAAATGCTTTCTGAGCCCCAACCAAATCTTTAAGCTCCAAACGAACTTCACCCAATAAACTCCAAGCTGCAGCAAACTTTGAATAAGACTCGACGGCTTTGTGAAGATCTTCAGAGATCTTCACAAAATCAGGAGTTTCCCCTTCCATTGCAATTTCGGCATCCTCGTAAGCCTTCTTTGATCTTTTAGGAGCAGTTAATGTATTAACACTGACTGTGGTACCCCGCACACCACCCAACCTATGCAAAACAATAACTCCCAGATCTGGATTGTCCATTACGCTACGGTATCCCAAATTGATAACATCTGATTGAAAACCAGAAAGAACGGCGTATATTTTACATCCATTCAGATTTACTGATCTTGTTGCAGAGGTACCAATCTTTGGACCAAATTCCTCTTCCTGACTACCCTTCATTGCTGAAGGAAATCCAAGTCTCTGAGGAGAACTAGAACTAGCATCCATTCCCGAACCTTCAAAGAGAGATCTACGAGTACCAAGTTCAAAATTGAAATTTCCATTTCCTGCAGTATAAGTCTGACGAAAAACTGTATTATTGCAGAATAAATACACTGGAATGGATCCGCTCGGTGCAACACCCTGATCTATAAGCACCTTCCCTTCAAGAATAACTGGACGAGCATACTGACTACCTGATTTGTCCATGTTAATTTGAGCATAGCCATTAAACAGACATGATCCTACTAAGATGAAAAAAAATAAGAGTTTGTCAATCATGAATGCCTCCAGTACTTGGTGGACTACACCGCTCAAGAAGATTGGTTCAATTATAACTCATATTAACCATCAGTTGGCAAAGACTCTATGAAGCTTTTTGGGCACATGCAAAAATCACTTCCTTGTGCATAATGAAGTCTTGTGGATCTAATTTGTCTAGCCGAGAACGCAATGCCCTCAAGCAAGAATTGCGATCTTCGAGGCCAAGCGAATCCAGACGTCGCTTACCTAAACCAAACAGTGTCCGGCGACTAATAAATTCTTCTGGCCGACTTTGGTAGTTACAAATTCCAGTCCAAGCCTTCACCGATTTATATCCTGCCTTCACTAAAAGAGCTTCTACTTTCTCAGTAGTATCCACTAAATGATGTTGCGTTAGTTCGTTAGCTGGATCCAATTGTTCTGCACCTTGTCGATCAAGTTCTTCAATCCAAACTTTATACGCAGGAAAACCAGGATCCTGTCCCCAGGTAGCTATTCCAACAGTACCTCCCTTCCTCAAAAGACTTCTCATTTCTAATAGTCCAAGAACTGGGTCAGGAAGATGAAAGAGCATAAACATCATCACTCCCACATCAAAAACATTTGGCAAAAAAGATAATTGAGAAGCATCAGCGCGTACTCTAAAAAAACCTTCTGGAGTCCACTTGAGCATACCCTCAGCATGATCCACGCCAACGACAAAAGCGGAAGGAGCCATTTTTTGTAAATGAGGAAGCAGCGTACCTACACCCGTTCCTATATCCACAACACACGTTGCATCATTCAATGGTAGTTGGCACAAAAGATTTTGGCTAGGAACTTCAACTACCGGAGCCCACAACTTCTTGTATGCTTCCGCCTCATTTGTATAACGCTGCTCTAATCGATGAGACCGTTCAGGTCTGGACACTGTTCCTCCACAATTAGACTCCCCGGCTAAAATGATTTTCTACCATACGCCGCCACGTGTGGGCCGCTACTACACTCACCGGTATATGAGACAAAGTAAGGTTGCCACGAGGAATCACAGCAGCACTACTAACAAACAAATTCTCTACGTCATGTGATTCGAAATCGGAGTTTACTACTGAATTTTCAGCACTTTCCCCAGCACGACAACTACTGGTTTGGTGAGCAATAGAGTAACGCGTAGGCGGCCTTGTATCTATTTCTACCGGAGCAATATCCATCTTTGAATACAATTCAATAATCAGTTCAGCTCCTTGCTTTAAACTGGCTAAAATTTTAGGATTTCTCCGATTGTAGACATATTTCCCGGTAGGTGTAACGATTCCTTTATCCCAGAGAGCAGCTCCAACTGTCACACCAATACCTCCGACATAACGACAAGCTGTTTTCATATAATTCTTGTGTTCCCAACCGAGTTGGGGGGCAAAGGAATGTAAGGCTAAAACGTGAGGATAAGCTTCATCGATGGCTGACATTTTGGAATCATTAATACGTGAACTATGATAGCCATGAGCCTCATCTCCAATCCGGAAAGAGTAGCGTTCCACTCCTCCTCTTGACTCTTTGATCTCAGTATCAAAAAGGGCACTTACTCCATGGCCAATATCTCCATCGAGATGCTTCCCTATATTTTTATTCTCCACCAACAATCGGTCTCCTAATATCTCTCTTGGCCCGTAACCAGAACGCATAAGTACTACCGGAGTACCTCCTGTTCCACAGGTAACTAAAATCTTAGGAGCCCGAGCTTCTCGAGGCTGGCCATGCTGGGTATAATGCACTCCCGTGGCTATTGCTCTACCTCCTTGTTTTTCAATGATAACTTTTTCGATCTCAGCATCAGGAATGATTTTAACCCCATGCTTCTCACACTGATGAATATAGTTAAGGCTACTCCCTTTAGAGTCATATTTGCATAGATGACCCGAACCGCAGTATCCGCAGTTGATGCAGTTGCGTCTGCCCATGGTTACCCTTGTTGGCTGGTATCCCATAGCCTTAGTTGCATCACGGAAAAGATTATTTCCCAAAGTCATATTTTTAGCATGAGAAAGATGAATATTGTAGACTTCTCTAATCTCATCTATAGCAAGTTTGAAATTTTCTTTACTCCAATCTACGCCCGTTTCCCGACGCCAATGGTCATAATCTTCATCCAATGGTAAATATGCATTTCCTCCCCAGTGAAGTCCACATCCTCCTACCATCTTGTTCTGATGACCATCATAGGGCCAAGGTTCGGCTCGAAACTCCTGGTAGTTAATGTTTACTACCGCTTTTCGGCGTTCGGGAACACCATAACCAGGACGTAATTCTGACTCACCACGGATAAAGTAAGGCCCACCTTCGATTAGCGCTACTCGTAGTCGATCTCCAGTACGAGGATTAATCCCATGTTGAGCAATACGTGAGGCAATTAAACAGCCAGCTGTCCCACCGCCGGCTACTATTAAATCGTAGGAATCGTATTCTGGCATACCCTAACCTCCTGTAAATGAAAATTGCTGTCTAAATGCTAGTTTTTCTAACCGAGAAAGGCAATTTAAATTCCTGATATTACTTTGCAAATCAAAAGCATTTTTTGAAATCGCACTTTAGTGCGTACAATCAAAAATCGGCGTATACTATCTGTCCATGGGATGGATCATTAAAATCATAGTTTCCATTTTGGTTTCCTACTGCACTTTGTCCTGTTACTCCACTAGTCAACAATCATCTTCGACTGATTCACCCCCCCCAACACTGGAATCCCAAATACAAGCCCACATTAATGCACTTGACGCTAAATCCTCCCTATACGCCAAACACTTACCCTCTGGACGTCAAATTGAAATTCGAGCTGATATTCCTATGAATTCAGTTAGTGTTATCAAAATTGCTATCATGGTTTTAGCCTATCGTGATGCTGAAAATGGACGATTAAACTTGGAGGAACGCTATCTTCTTCGTCAACAAGACAAACGCAGGGGAAGCGGCGTCCTTCAATCATTCAAAGCAGGCCTCAAACCCACGTACAGGGATCTCGTTACACAAATGATTATCACTAGTGACAACACTGCTACCGATATTGTTATCAAAAAAGTCGGACTTGAACGAGTGAACATAATGTTAAAGTCGTTAGGTTACAAAGAAACAAGATTACAGGGCACTCTTGCAACTCGGTACCGCAAAAGATGGGAAGCGCTAGATCCTTCTCTTGTTTCCCTTACTGATCTGGAAGTTTTTGAGCGTGGGTTTCCCTCAGATCCTGGCGCAGAAGAACGAAAATTTACATTGAATGCGGATCCTAACGAATGGCTAGGTCGAACAACTGCAAGAGAAATTTCACTCCTACTCGAACAAATCCATACTGGGGCTCTGTCCTCACAATCTTCTCGTGACGAAATGATCTCAATACTTAAAAAACAAAAAAGTATTTCTCGCCTACCCCAAAGAATTCGCTTGCAAAATGTTTCCGTCGCCCACAAGACAGGAGACTCTCCTCCTACCACTGCAAATGATGTGGGGATTCTTTATTATCCGGGAGGTCCTACCGTTATCTCTGTCTTTACCAATGAAAACAAAGGAGACTTTGTAAATTTGGAAGAAACTATCGGGTTAATTGCTGAAGACTTAGTTAAACAATGGCATTAACTTTAGGATGAGACCTGTGAGACAACCAATGCTTTAGCTGATTAAGACCAGTTTCCATATCGACTGTTGGCACATAATTAAAATCCTGACAAGCTGCACTGATATTAAACCAATGAGCTGTTGCTAATTCTTCTACCAAAAAACGAGTCAATGGAGGATCTTCCCATAATGAAACTCCTCGATAAAAATTTTCGCATATCCAGCCAATTGAATACGCCAATCCAGGAGGAATACTTCGGGTTACTGGTGACAAGTCAGCTAACTCAAGAATTCGATTAACAAAATTCCAAAAGGGTATGGGATTGTTATCCGATATAAAATAAGCCTTACCTGAAATATTGGATTTAGCAGATAAAAGACGAGCAGCATCCAAATGCGCTTGTGCAGCATTATCAATGTAAGTGAAATCTACTAGTTTGTTGGACTGGCCTATTCTCCTTAAAGTTCCACTACGCGCGCGGGAAATAATTTTTGGAATAAGTTGCGTATCTCCAGGTCCCCAAATCAAATGCGGCCGAAGGGCAACAGTAGCTAACCCGATATCAGCAGCATCAATAACAGTACGCTCTGCAATTGCTTTGCTAGACGGGTAGTCTGCCTTATAAGAGTGCGGATACGGAACAGATTCATCTACTCCCTCCATATCCTTGCCATTAAAAACAACACTGGGAGAACTTGTGTAAACAAGACGGTTAATAGACGAAGAACGACAAGCTTTAATCACATTCTTGGTCCCTGTAACATTAGTTAGATAAAAATCCTGTTTTTTGCCCCAAATTCCTGCCTTAGCAGCCACATGAAAGACAACGTCACAACCATAACAAGCTCTTGTAATTGCATCTTCATCGGCTAAATTCCCCTGAACACTCTCTATACCCAAATTATCTAAATCCGAGTACTTTCCTCTCGAAAAATTTTTAACCCTATGACCATTTTTTAATAGACATCGAACGATAGCATTTCCCAAAAAACCACCACCACCGGTTACAAGTGCCTTCACAGAAGTTGTCCTTCAGCCCATAAAGCTAACTTCTCTCGAAAAATTTTAGCGTTGTGACGGGAATCGACTGGAAAATCGGAATGAAACAATAAAGTTTGAATTTGTGAAGTCTGTGATAAATTAGCCCCCAAATCCAATATCTCTTTTTTCAAACTATCTGACCCCTTCCATTTTTTTTTGTTCTCTAGTTCCACACACAATACCGGTAGTTGATTTGGAAACTGGCCAATTCCAACCAAGGCGCTACGATAAACTGCAGGATGCTGATTGTATATACCCTCACATGAGACAGTGAAAAGTGTTCCTGAGGAAGTTATTACACGATGGGATTTTCGGCCACAAAACCAGACTCTCCCCTCACTATCTAGATATCCAACATCACCCATCCGATGGCGGATCTCTTGATCAATATTTTGGATCTTAGCCTGCTGATTGGCTTTTTTGTTGTCCCAATATTCACAAGAAACATTAGCTCCCCAAACTACTAACTCTCCAATTTCTCCCTCGCTTACTTGTAAATTATCCGACCAACGCAAAATAGGCTCATCAGTTATTCTAATAACTGCTAAATGAACTCCTACAATAGGACGTCCTACACAAACTCCTTTTCCCTGCGATCTGCCTTTTTCCTCCTTTAGGACTTCCTGACTAGAAATAGAACAAACCGGTAATGCCTCCGTAGCTCCATAAGGAGTATGAACATCAGCATCAGGTACTAACATTTTCCCTATATGACGCAATACTGTAGTAGGCACTGGGGCACCGGCAGAAAGAACCCTCTTTAGCGAAGGCAACTCCACCCCCTCTTTCTTTCCATAAAGACCTACCCTGCGCAACAAAGCCGGAGAACCGAACATATGAGTAACCTGATATGTTTTTATCATTCGAATTATTTCAGAGGGATTGGCACGAACCGGTCGACTAAAGTCCATATTGGGGAAAACAGTTGTCATTCTCAAAGCTGGATCAAAAAGAGCAAATAAGGGAAAGGTAGCCAAATTCACCTCGCCGGGGTTAATTCCAAAATGGTCTCGAAGAAAATCAATTTGAGCAGAAAGAATTTGGTGTGTGTATACAACACCTTTAGGCAATCCTGTGCTACCCGAAGTAAAAACAATAGCAGCAGGTTCTGTAGAATTCAGTTTAATTGGATTTGAAAATTTCTCCGTAACTCCTTTTTTCATCAATTGGGAAAAAGAGTATCCACTCCAAACTCTTGGACCTCCCACTGTTACACATAATTTAATTGAAGAACGAGCCCAACCAAATAAAATTCGTGCCACATGAGCTTTGGGAACACCAATAAATGCTTCAGGAGCAACTTGAGCCAAACATAATTTTAAATTTTCCCATCCCATTCCGGGATCAACAAAAACTGGAATCGCACCAACTTTAATCAACCCAAACGTCAATATTAGAAATTCATGACCCGGCTGAACCATTAAGACCACAAGACTTCTGTGCTGGATGCCTAGTTGTTTCAAGCCTTGGGCACATTGATTGCTTTTCTGTTCCAGTTCACGATAAGTCAAAGTAATGCCCTGTGAAATTACTGCAGGCTGCAACGGTTCCTCACATGCTCGAATTGCTAAATGAATTGCAATATTTTTTGAATCACTCATTTTCAATAGTGGATGATAGAATTATTTTTAAAAAAACTTCTAACAAGGGGAATAATAGATTCATAGGCATCTTCCAGAACATAGTGACCCGCTTTAGAAAATTGATGCACTTCAGCCTGCGGGAAACACCTTATCCATTCATTTAAAAAATCGGCATCAAAAATAAAATCCTTCTGCCCCCAACAAATCAGCATTGGCGTTTTTTGAAAATTGGAAAAGCTTTCTTTAATTTCGCTCAAATACTTATAGGAAAAGTCTTCAGGGGTGAGTGGAATATCTTGTATAAAACGGAGGATAGCACGTCTATTCTGCCAAGAATCATACGGAGCTCTATACGCCCTTCGAATTTCCACTGAAGATGCTTTTGTCCTAAATCCAATTTTTCCAGCACACCAAGAAAAAAGATTAAATCTCAAAATAAAAAATGCTGCAATTGAAGAATTTCTACAAAATCTAAGAGTCCAGTGAAGTTTTTTCCCAGCAGGCAACAAAGATGATGAGGTATTGAAAATTACAAATCTGGCAATTTTATCTGGATAACAAGAGGCATAGTACATACCAATTGGGCCACCCCAATCATGCACAACTAGGGTAATATTCCGATCCACCCCTATGCTCTCTAAAAGAGCCTCTAAATTAGCAACTCTTTTCTCAAATCGATAGGTATAATATTCGTCAGAAGGCTTGTCCGATAGTCCACATCCAATATGATCTGGCACAATGATACGATGAGATTTACGAAGAGCCACTACTAAATTTCGGTACATAAACGACCAACTTGGATTGCCATGAAGCATAACAATCGGGTCACCTTCTCCTTCATCTAAGTAGTGATACTTTTGCCCATCAATTTCAAAATAATGGGAAGCGAAATCGTAAAAATGACTAATTGTGTCAACAGAAAAACTCATGCGTTTTTTATGTTAGATCGAAGATTTTCCGTTCTGAAAATCTGACACAAAATGAGAAAAGATTCAGTAGGTAAAAGAAGCAACAGAAGTACTCACACCAGCACTTCCCATCAACAATAAAACCCTCATATCACGCTCTAATTTTCCCTCTTTTTCAGCCACAGCCAAGGCCAGTGGGAGAGATGCAGAGACCGTATTTCCAAACCGTGCATGAGTTTCAAAAAACAAACTAGGATCCATTTTTAAAAGCTTAGCTACCTTAATAGTTGTTGCAACACTAACAGCATGACCAACCACCAAATCATGTACTTTACTGACAAGACGCGGTGTTTCAGAAAAGTGCTGTACTAAATGTTTAATTGTAAATGCAAGCAATTCGCCTGGAAGTGTGAAAAAAGACATTGGTTTCAGACCATCACCACCATTAGGACAAAAATCGCTGGCATTTGGTAACGTTATCTTGCACAAATCGTGTTTTTCACCCCAAGTTTTAAAGGAAAAAAAGGAATCATCTTTAGATTCATTTGCTGTCAACAACGTAGCTGTAGCCGCTTCTCCAATGGTCAACCCTGAAAACGAGGTCTCTAAGTTTTTATTGTCCATTTCGAGGTGTACATACTCTTTGAAATTAAACTCACAATTCAGAATCATAACCAACTTATAAACTTTCTGAGACAGAAAACTTTTTGCAATAGCCATACTCCGAACCCAACTCGCACAAGCATCTAGAACATCAAAACAAGTAGCTGATGTAAGCCCAAGCTCACTTTGAAACAAATTCGCAGTAGCTGGCTCTACCCACCCTCTTCCTACTCCGGCATAGATAAGAAGGTCCACATCTTTTGGATTCACCTTTGCTTTTCTCATGGCTTCTTGCCCAGCCTTCACTGCAAAATCAAAAGATTTTTCCCCCTTGTTTCGGTGGTATCGAATGGCTGTCCCTGACAATTTGAAAAACTTTTTAATTTTAGTCTGAAGGCTTTCCAACTCTCGTGCGGATAGATGCTTCTTATTTTTCTGAACAATTTCTTCAATTAACCCCTCGTTCGTAACTTTCTTACTAGGAAGAGCATAAGAAATATTTAAGATTTTCATGTCAATCTCTTAAAACAAAGAATGCACGCCAAAACTTGCCAACAATTCAAAGTCAAGTCTATCCTAACTTGATGACAAACTACCCCTCTAACCTGCTTCTTGTCAATTCCTTATGAATTTTTAGATGGTAGTTTGATAGCGGGCACTAGCTCTAAACATCTAGTTAGAATAAAAACGAATTGGCACAGCATGTGGAATAATTCCCATTTCAACTGCTATCTCAAAAAATGTACGCAAGCCCCTCAAATTGGACTGATCCAACGAGTAATCCAAATTATTTAAAATATAATCACGTATATCAGAACTTGGCACTCCAATTTTTTCAGCATAAATATCTGAAATTTTCTCTACCTCTTTCAGTCCCTGCTCTCGAGATTGATAAAAAACTTCTAACTGTTCCTTTAAATCGACTTTCGGACGCACTGCCCAAAATGCAAAAACAAAAGGAAGCCCTGTAAAACGATTCCATTCGTACGCCAGATCATAAACATCGTACGGACCACTAGGTACAGACAAAGCCGCATTACCAATAATTAAAGCAGCATCATAAAGCTCTAACATTTTTGTAGGATTGGGAGGTTCCGCGTGATAGCTAACTGAACTAATGTTGTAAAATTTTTGAACTAAAATTTGAAGTAATGCTACAGATGTTCGACTGGAACTATCCACAGCAATTCGCTTAATACGCTCTAAAGGTTTCTTGCTAACAAACAAGACACTCTTAACTTTGTGCTTAGAGGATATGGAAATATCTGGAAGAACTAACAAATCAGGGATTCTTTGATACTCGACAACTGGAATTAAACCAACATCAACTTCCCCCTTCGATAAATGTCCCGCGCACTGCGAAGGTTTGTCAAAAGTCAGATCAAAAATATCCTTGTAGGGGCCATTTAGAAAACCCCAGCCCAAAGGCACTGAATTCAAATACTCAATAAAAGAAACCTTTATCTTCAATTGCTTTATATCCTTAAGAATAAATTAAGTAGTCCGTTTAATGGTCAGCAACTAAACAACTCTATTTTTGCTAAGAACTCTGACCGACATGCGATTTCTCAATTTTTTGAACCGAATGGCTAGACTTTTTGACGGGGAGCACATCCATAAACGAAGACACTGAAAATACAGAATTTCCAATTCCCGCTTTTCCATACCCTGGTGGAGGAGGCAACTTATATTTTTTAAGCGTGTCTCTCCACACTCGTAAAAGACGCACATGATATTCCAATGGGGCCCCACCTGGATTTAATTTTCCCAAAACTGTTAATGGCTCGGGACACCAAGTTGTAAAACGTGGAGTAATCCCATGAGACATAAAAAAATCAAGTCCCTCAGCAGTAGAATTAATAGCTTCTTCAACAGTCTTGAAACCATGAGGCCGAGCTGTTTCAATTCCCGCTACAAAATTAGGAATAACATGTGAAGCACCAAATATTTCTGCTCCATCTAAAATACGCCTTATCCATTCATCTCGTCCCACATAGCGATTCTTGCCAGCACAAATAAGCTCAAAGAGAGCTGGATCCCATATTTCATAATTAGGGTGATAAATTTGGACGCCAGCATCCTTAAACTGAAGTAATTCTTCTTTGACAAGTGCCTGAACTACCACCTTAGAAATCCAACGCCCGGGAAATCGTTTCTCAATGGCTTTGGGATACTGTACATAAAAATCCACTTCACGTTTCCCATTAAGCTGAGAAGTAATACTGCCCCCTGTAACCGTGTAAGCTCGACTTACCGTGTCAGTTTCATTAACAATTTCTAATGCCTCAAGAATTTCCTCTACTGTCTTCACTCCAGTATAGGGACGTCCACTCCGTTTCTGTTGCCGATAGTTTTCATTAATATCGCAAAATTGACATTCTTCTTCTTTACCAAAGTATTGACAAATTCTAAATACCGTTAAATACAGCAAATACCCCCACTCAATGGTGGGAGCGATATCTGTAATAGGTTTTCCATTAGAAAGAGTCTGTTCGTAAAACTTAGGAACTGGTGGAAATTGCACCTCTGCTATTTCCTTTCCTTCAAGCTCTAGTAAAATCCTACCATCATCCGAAATATCTACTCTGTAAGGAGAACTAGGATTAACTCGAACTGAAACAATAGTACGCCGAAAATTCCTAGCACCATTTATTAGGCAAATTTCTTCAGGAGCTCTGAGGTTTTCCTGTTTTGGCATATCAGCTAAAGGAACTAAATCAAAAGAAAAAATGAAATAAGCTTTTGATTTAAATTGAACGGCTACTCTAAGAGCCTTTTCCGAAAACGCAATACCAGTACGCAAAAGATCTTCTTTGAAGATTGCCTCAAAAGGTAAATCTGAATATTTTTGAATTAGATTGTCTACTTCTTCTAGTCTCTTTCCCATATTTATATAGCGTATCAGTAGACTTGTTAATCAGGATATTTTTTTAACCAGCAAATACAAGACGCCGATAAAAATAGATCCCCGTACCCAATAACAGAGCTACTCCTCCTGCCAGTAATGATACGAGATCAGCAGCCAGTATTACAGCTGCAGAAGCAACTACTGCCAACAGTGGAATTATTCGCCCTCCTGGCAATTGAAATATGTTTTCGCCACGAGTACCACACTGTCGCTGCCGTAAAACAGGCACTGCACTACACGTAATAACATAAACCAAAAGTCGAGCCACTGCGCTCATAGCTGCCATTTGAACAAAGGTACCCGTTAAAGCTAGCAATAGCGAAACAACTGCATAAACAAAAATAGAAAAGTCAGGAGTGCAAAACCGGGAGTGAATATGACTAAACAAACTTGGCAGTTGTCCCCTCTCACCCAAAGCATATGTAACTCGAGGACCGGCTAACATAGTACCTGCGTTAGTACCTGTAATAGAGATTAGGGCACCCACCGCAATTAACATACCTGCCAAAGGACCTAGAAATCCTGCCGCAGCATCAGCCAAAGGCGTACTAGATTCACTGAGGCCAGGAAGAGTTCCTACTGTAACCAATTGGGTTGCAACATAATAAATAAACGCAATGGTCAAAGTGGTTAAGAGAGCTCGAGGAACATCTCGTCGCGGAGAACGTGCTTCTCCAGCCGGGAGAGACACAAGCTCAAATCCTCCAAAGGCAAACATAAGCAGAAGAATTGCTTGGCCAAAACCGGACCATTTTAGCTCGGAAAACCCCTTGAAAAGTTCCCAGTCGATATGTGAAAACCCAAGAAAAATAAAAACAGTTAAAGGGATTAGCTTTCCTATTGTAAAAAAATTCACCACCCAAGAACCGTATCTAATACCTCTAAAATTAATAATTGCTAAAGAAACAATTATTGTGGTTAGAACTGCTATTCTTTCAAATCCACCATTCACTCCTGTCCAAAAATAACTAAGATAAAGAACAAAAGCATTGGCAACTGCTGCCTGCGTCGAAACACGCGTCAACCAAATCATCCAAGCTACCTGAAAGCCAGCAAAAGGGCCAAAGGCTTCCTTGGCATATAGATAAGGCCCTCCTGCATCGCGAAACCGACCAGCCGCTTCTGCAAAACAGAGAATAATTAGCGCGTTGATAGCTGCTGCTGCAACCCAAACCAGGGGGCTAGCAGCATGTCCTACCAGAACCGCCACAGTAGCCGGGAGAACAAAAATTCCACTCCCTATGAGTTGATTAACCCCCAAAGAAGTCAAGTCCCCTAACCTCAGTGCTCGCAACAAACTGGGACTAGACATATCTGACATATTTTTTCCTATTAATTCTGTATTCCCCAAGCTAAAAACTTAATTTTCAGACATCATTTTCAACATTTTTTCTCTTTTTGACTTGAACTCAGTTCCCACCTTCCACTCTGGATAATGATTTTGATTTGCAACCCTATACCCCACCCCAAATAACAACCGCAAATCTTCTACTAGCCCTATTAAATTCCAGTTTGAATCAAATTCATCAGAAGGTTTGTGATAATAGTCCTTGATGTACTCTTCTCGTCTTTCCAGGCCCCATCTTTTGGGTCTATTGACATAACTTACTCCTGGTTCACAATAAAGCGACGGAACACCCACCTTCGCAAAACTAAAGTGGTCAGAACGATAAAAGTATCCTTTTTCTGGTTCCGGATCAGGTCGCACTACTCTTCCCGCATCCATCGCAACTTTTTCTAGCAAATCCTCTAAAGTAGAATTACCCATCCCGACAACAGTAATATCGTGGGTTGACCCCCAAACATTCATGGCATCCATGTTGAGAGCTGCTAGCGTTTTTTCCAGAGGGTAAATTGGATTCTCCGCATAATACCTCGAACCCAACAAACCCTGTTCTTCAGCTGTAACAGCAAGAAACAGAAGAGATCGCCGTGGTGGCACCTCTAACTGAGCAAAGGCAGCGGCAATTTCGAGCAGTCCCGCTGTACCTGTAGCATTATCGATAGCACCATTGTAGATAGTATCTCCCTCCAAACTAGAATCTTCTCCCAAGTGATCCCAATGAGCTACATACACTACATACTCATCCTTAACTAAGGGGTCACTTCCTTCTAACTTAGCTATCACATTGTTAGAGTTGATGGTACGAAATGAATTTTGAACTGACCCAAAAGCCTTGACATCCACGTTAACCGGCCGAAAATCAGATCTGATTGCTGCTGCCTTCAAATCCTTTAAACTTCGACCAGTCAGACCCAATAGTCTCTCAGCAGTGGCCTGCGTCACCCATCCTTCTACCGCACAATGAGCCCTGTCCTGATCAGGAACTATCAAATCAAACTGCTCGCCACTCCAACTTCCCCTAACCACTTCCCAAGGATAACCAGCAGGTTCTGCTTCGTGAATAATAAAACATCCGGCTGCACCTTTCTGAGCAGCCATTTCGTATTTATAAGTCCAACGCCCATAATAGGTCATCGCTTCTCCTCCAAAAATGTTCCTGTCAAGCTTAGCAGGCTCTAAAGGATGGGCTACAGGAGGATCGTTAACCAACATTATCAGCGTCTTTCCCCTTAAATCTTCTCCCTTAAAATCATCCCATTTAAATTCTGGAGCCTGGACACCATACCCCACAAAAACCACTTCCGATTCCCGCAAAACAGATTTTTCTACTAAACGCCTACTCCAGCCCACAAAATCTTTTCCATATTGCAGTTTTAAACTTTGCCTCTTATTGGAAAAACGGAGTTGGGGCTCATGTTCGGCTGTAATACCTACTAAAGGAACCTGCTGAAAATATGACCCATCGGAATTACCTGGGACTAACCCCACACCTCTAAACTGAGTCTCCAAATATTTCATAGTCCTCAATTCCCCATCCGAACCGGGAAGACGACCTTGAAAATCATCTGAAGACAACCTTTGAATGTGGCCTGATACATGGTTAATTTGGATGCTTTTTAATCCCTCTTCTGGAGAGCTAGGTTGAGTAAAACTTGAAGTGCAACTGGTTAAAAAAAAGCTTAAAAAACAAACAAAAAAGGAAATTCTCATAAACTCAAATTTCCTCCATTCCCCAGCTCCAATTAATAAATTTTTAGCGCAATATAAAACCATTTTTGAACTACGACAAAATTATAAAATGGACCACTATCCACGAAGTCCAAATAGAAATACCAATACACCAATACATAGGCAGATTTTTTTTGGGTTCCCTATCAATTGATATTATTTTAAAAGCTTCTTTCTTTTGATGATAGTAACGGTGGGTATCCCAAATGCCAACTAGAGTGTAATAGGCAATGGAATAAAACACTGTAAAGACTAGGGTAAAGAAACTAATTAGACCCAGATAAATATCCCAGGACATGTCACTGAAAAACTATATCAATATACATTCCAGAGATAGGATTCAAATTTCTTGAAATAAACTGTCTCATAAATTCATCGTGGCAACAAAAGGAAGATTTCGGTAATTTTCACGATAATCAAGTCCATAACCAATAAGAAATTCATCAGTTACAGTAAAACCAACATAGTTCAAAGGAATGTTAACAAGACGTAAGTCCGAACGATCAAGCAAACTACAAATTGCTATTGAAGCAGGCTCACGATCTCTCAGAGTTGTGATCAAATAGTTCAAACTTAGACCAGTGTCTACAATGTCTTCAATTAACAAAACTTCCTTTCCCTTAATATCCATATCCAAGTCCTTAACAATCTTGACCTGAACCGTTTCTGAATTAGGAACATAACGGCTCACAGCAATAAAGTCGATTGAGACCGGTAATGACAACCTTCGAATAAGATCGCTAGCGAATATAAAGCCACCCTTAAGAACCGCTATTACTATCAAATCTCTTCCCTCGTAATCTGAACTGATTTGATTAGCTAACTCGCCAATGCGCTTGAAAATAGTAGCCTCATCAAATAAAACTTCCTCAACCACTTCCGAAGCACCTTTACAATCACTGGCAATAACTGGCTGATCCATCAGATTATTCCGAACTTAAACAGTAGTCTTCGGTAGTCTCGGCCATAAAAAATTTTGAGATTGAGTTCTGGATATAATCTCCACATTTTTTTAACTTTTTGATTTTTTCGAGTAACCAACTTTTGCTTCATAGTTGTTAACTCAACATAGAGATCAAACTGAGGAAGGTAAAAATCTGGAGTAAAACTACCGGTAACACGTCCTTGCCCATCTCTATCTAATGCAAAACATGCAGATTCGTAGCGCCACTCCACTCGATAAAAATCAAGAAAACGAACGAACTCTAATTCGCTACTGTGAGCAAATTTAGGAATTAATTGGGTATTCCGTCCAGCTCTATTCACCTTCGAGCCTTGTATCAGAACCCACTGACAGAGCTACACCTACTTTTGCTTGGTAAAGATAAAGAATCTCTTTCTCAACCAAGAAAGTGTTGGAATCTTACAAATTAATACTGAAATAGCTATTTCTTGTCTTCTAGGCGGGCCGAAGGGTCAGGAGACGAATGAAAATGTATTAATTTCCAATCACCACCGTCTTTATGTTGATGATAAATTTCAGTCCAACGGCCATTTTGACGGAGCAGGTCCCCATTACGATGATAGGCCATTAGATACTGAGACGTCACACAAGCCACTTCACCGTGCACTTCAATTTGAATATTTGAGGTTAGAATAGAAACTTCTCTGATTTGACTAAAGTACTGCTGAAGATTATTTTCAAAAGTCTTGAAATCAGGAAACCGCGCCGGCGGAGCCGTGTTAAAAACAACGGCCTCTTCCGTATAAAGACTACGAAGATCTTCTAGGTTTTTCTGTTCCCAAGCCTTGACATGCTGACGATGTACACTGAGCAGGAATTCTCTAGGGTTATTTCTCATCAAATTTATTAATTAATTCTAACAATACAAGGAAGAAAGCATTGTAGCAGAAATAAGTGTCTGTAACAATATTGATCCCGTAAAAGCTAAGCAAGGATCAATCGATTTAATTCTAATACATCACATTAACTTGTTTCATTTAAATTATTTTAAATACATTAAAATAGCCAGAAAAAATAAGATTAATCAGTAAGCGCTTCCAACACCTTATCCACCATATCCTGAGTACCAAGTATCTGTCCCTCTTTAGTGGCGATATCGGGAGTTCTGTATCCTTTTTCTAAAGTAGTTTCAATAGCTCCCTCGATTTCTTTACCAATATCATCGCGTCCCAGCGAATAGCGGAACAAAAGCGCCACCGAAGCGATAGTAGCCAAAGGATTCGCTTTTCCCTGTCCTGCAATATCGGGAGCAGTTCCATGAACGGGCTCATACATACCAATTCTTCCCTGAGGACCCAATTCACCGAGACTAGCCGATGGAAGCATCCCGATAGAACCAGTTAGCATAGCTGCTTCATCACTTAGGATATCTCCAAACAAATTAGTAGATAAAAGCACATCAAAGTCTTTAGGCCTAGCAATTAACTGCATAGCACAGTTATCCACCAACATATGTTCAAGTTGGACTTTAGGAAAATTTTGTGAAAGTTCAGTAACCACTGTACGCCACAATTGAGAACTCTCCAAAACATTGAATTTGTCAACACTAGTAACATGCTGGTTTCGCTTTTCACTAGCTTCAAAAGCTACCCGGGCTATTCGTTCCACCTCGTAATCAAAATAAACCTCCGAATTAATACCTACTCGTCCTTCCTTTCTAACCTCTATTCCTCTCGGCTCACCAAAATAAATTCCCCCAGTTAGCTCTCGAACGATTAAAATATCGACTCCCTCAACGAGACTAGCTTTAAGAGGAGAAGAATCCAGTAATGCAGCATTAGGTTTAACTGGCCGAAGATTTGCAAAAAGTCCAAGTTCTTTTCGCAAACCCAACAATGCCTGCTCTGGCCTTAAATGAGGTGGATTGCTGTCATACTTTTCGTCCCCTACTGCCCCAAGAAGTACTATCCTAGATGCCTTACAGGCCTCTAATACAAACTCAGGTAGAGGCTCTCCATATTCCTCTAAGGCTTGTCCTCCAATTTTATATTCCTCAACTTGAACATCAATCTGATGTTTAGAAATACACTCCTGAAAAACTCTCAGGCTTGCAGATACAACCTCCCTACCTACCCCGTCTCCGGGAAGCGCCACTACGGTCAATCCCATCTAATCCTCCCAAAAAATAAAGTTTTTACAATCCTGATGACCTAATATCCACAATAAACAAAATTTTTCCTGCTTAATCTTTCTAACTCTTATTAATTAAGGATTACACTCCCTATTGGTGCAGGACGGTGCCTATGGTAACACACAACTCAAAGAGGACAGGCTATGCCTGCATGTTAATAGCAATAATAATTTTCCAACTAATTTTTCTCTTATTTCTTCTAAAAATTTCATCTTTCTAGTATTTCAGAGAAGTGTTGGTAAAAGTTTAAATTAATCAATGTAAGAGTTATCATAGTTAGACAATGGAACACCCAGAAGCGACTACCTTTAGGATAAGTTCATCGATGGAAGATTACATTAAAACAATTTATCGACTTACTACTGAAAACAATACGGTCTCCACTTCTGCATTAGCAAAACAAATGAAATGTTCTGCGGCGAGCATCACCAATATGTTACAAAAACTCTCCAACCTGAAACTTGTAAATTATGAAAGATATCAAGGGGTAACCCTTACCGAAGCTGGAGATAAAATAGCCCTAGAAACTATCCGACATCACCGATTAATCGAACTATATCTAACAGAAATTTTAGGATACAGTTGGGATAGAGTCCATGACGAAGCAGAGGAACTTGAACACGTTATTTCCGAAGAATTTGAAGAACGAATTGATAAGGCTCTTGGCTATCCAACCTTAGATCCCCATGGAGATCCCATTCCCACAAAGGAGGGGAAAATTGGCCACCAATCCTTCCATTCCCTGTGGGATACAAAAGCTGGAGAAAAGGTACAAGTGGCACACGTCAGTGACGGAAGCCCAGAAGTGCTACGTTACCTAGGTTCTATTGGAATATTTCCTGAAGTAAAAATACATGTAATGCAAAAAGATTCTCCTGAAGGACCAGTTCGCATAAAAATTAAAGACACCCAACATCTTTTAGGTGAGGAGTTGGCTCGTCAAGTTTTTGTCCTCCCAATATGAATATTCCTCTTACACATATTCGTTTTCTCGAACGTGCACGTATCCAGTTTGGCAAGAAAATAGGACTTATAGAAGGCAATTCTTCCTGGACTTATTGTGAATATGCTGAAAGATGCTATAAGCTGGCGAGCCTCTTAATTTCTTGGAATTTAAAATCTTCCTCACGCGTTGCCTTCCTTTCCTATAACAGCCACCATCTGATGGAAGCTTACTATGGCGTAGCAATGGCTGGAGGAATTCTCTTGCCGCTTAACATTCGATTGACTGCCAATGACTTTCTTTTCATTCTCAACGACTGCCAAGCTGAATACCTTTTTTTCCACTCTGATTTTGCTAAAGATATTGAAAGTATTCGACCAAAACTAAAAAAAATAACCAAATTCATCCCATTAGATTCAACCAAACAAAACGATTGGGCTGAGAGTTTAACTTACGAACAACTTCTGGAATTACAGGCACCATGTTTGGACTTTCAACCTTTATCTATAAATGAAGATGATACTGCCGAACTCTTTTATACCTCAGGGACAACCAATCGACCTAAAGGGGTAATGCTTACGCACCGGAACCTCTACCTTCATGCTCTAGAAACTATCGTGGCCAAAAATATAAAGGAAAGTGATGTTCTCCTACACACAATCCCACTTTTTCACGCTAACGGATGGGGTTTCCCTCAATCCTTAACCTGTATAGGTGGACAACATGTTTTAATAAAGAAATTCCATCCCAAAAAGGTACTACAACAAATTAGTCGTCATAAAATAACAACTTTTTCTCTAGTTCCTACTATGGCCAATTCCATTCTCAATTTTCCCAATCTAAACACCTACGACTTATCATCTGTTCGCCAAATTATGCTGGGAGGGTCTGCCGCCAATCCCCATCTCATACAACAATTAGAAAGAACATTTGATTGCCACTGCTTATCCAGCTATGGCTTAACAGAAACATCCCCTGTTTTGACCCTAGCATCACCAAAAAGTTCTCTCTCCCTTAGTGAAAAAGAACGATACCATCTTCAATCAATGAGCGGATTTCCTATTCCTGGAGCTGAAATAAAAATTGTGGATCTCCAAGATCAAGAACTGCCTTGGGACGGAAAATCCGTTGGAGAACTAGTGGTTCAAGGTGACACAATCATGGCCGGCTATTGGAATCGTTCAGAAGAAACAAATCAAGCTTTCCGTAACAAATGGTTCCACACTGGAGATATGGCAACCATTAATTCTGATGGCTATATCCAGATTGTTGATCGGAAGAAAGATATTATTATTAGTGGTGGAGAAAACATTTCGAGTCTCGAAATAGAAAATGTCCTAACAAGCCATCCTGCCATCTTAGAATGCGCCGTCATTCCCGTGCCAGATCCCCTGTGGGGAGAAACTCCTACAGCTCTAGTTGTTTTAAAAGATAACTGCCAAGCAAATAAAAAAGAACTTTTTGATCACTGTCGTACTCAACTAGCAAATTTCAAAATCCCCACAAACATTAAATTTCTAGACTTTCTTCCAAAAGGAGGTACCGGGAAAATTCTAAAGAGAGAATTAAAAAAACGATACGGAGCCTCCCCAGAAAAGATCACACATTAATACAAATACGAACAATGATCCTTGAGAAAATCTTTTTTAGAGAGTTAACCCTCCATCTACAGTAACCACCTGTCCAGTTAAGTAACTATCTGGCTCTACAAGCAACCGTATCACCCTAGCTACATCTTCAGGACAACCGAAGCGTGGAATTATTTTTTCCTCTATAAAATGATCATATTTACCTGAGTCTATGGAAGCTAGGGCCATACCTGCTCTATTCACACCGGGAGCAACAACATTGACCCTTATTCCACCTGGACCACCCCAATCTTTAGCTAATATTCGAGCAGCATAAGCAAGAGCTACTTTTGGACCGGCATAGTTAAGACTAGATTTAAAAACTGAAACTGCTTGCATGGACGAAACCAAAACAATTGCCCCAGACACCTTGCGTTTTAACATTAAAGCAGCAGATTCACGTGCCAACATTATCGGTGCCATATAATTTTTTCTTAGCGAATTCTCTAAATCCAAATCACTTGCCTCAGCAAACTTAACCCGTGCTGGATCTCCGGTAAAACAAACCATTGCATATAAACCATTTCCAAAACTACCAGCTGCACTAACATAGTCTGACCTTACCTCAGGCACCGTAATATCCCCTTTAACGAGACATACTGACTCTGCTCCATAGAGATTTGTCACAAATGACTGTAACTCTTTCGCACGTTCTTCATCGTGACGATATCCCACCACAACCGAGGCTCCTTCTTTCGCTAACAAGACCACAGTGGCACTACCCAATCCACCTGTTCCTCCAGCCACCAATACTGTTTGTCCTTCCAACCGACGCTCACCGAAATTAAAATCGAACATATCTTGTCCTCGATATTTTCAAACTAATCATTAGCCCCAAAAAGCAAGTCATCAAACTCGAACTACTCTAGAGTTATTCTTCTAGAAATTTTTCTGTATCTATAGCGGCACGACAACCTGCTCCAGCTGCTGTAATTGCCTGTCGATAGATATAATCATGCACATCACCTGCAGCAAAAACTCCTTCAACACTAGTTTTGGACCCATCGTGAACAGAAATATATTTTTCCTTCATATCCAACTGTCCCTCAAAAATTTTTGTGTTGGGCTCATGCCCAATTCCAATAAACACTCCATCAGTTGGCAATAATGATTCTTCTCCACTCTTTAAATTTTTAAGCTTAACAGCCTCAACCTTGCCACGATCTGGATCTAAAATATCTGTAACAACCGAATCCCAAATAAATTTAATTTTTGGATTTTTTAAAGCACGATCAACCATTATCTTCGAAGCTCTCAATTCATCACGACGATGGATCACAGTCACCTCAGATACAAATTTAGCTAAAAACGTGGATTCCTCCATGGCTGTATCACCCCCACCCACGACTACTACAGATTGGTCACGAAAGAAATACCCATCACAAGTAGCACAAGTCGAAACTCCATGACCTATTAAAGCTCTTTCTGATTCCAATCCCAACAACTTCGCAGAAGCTCCAGATGCTATGATTAAACTTTGAGCTTGATATGCTTGCTCATTGGTTTCAATAACAAAAGGTCTCTTTCCAAGATCTACTTTTTGAGCCATTTCCATTTTATAAATAGCTCCAAACCGAGCAGCCTGCTTCTTCATCAAAGCTACCAAATCAGGACCTTGAACCCCTTCGGGAAAACCTGGGTAATTCTCTACATCAGTAGTAAGTGAAAGTTGCCCCCCTGGCTCGTGCCCTTCAAAAACTAATGGCTCCAAATCAGCTCGAGCAGCATAAATTGCAGCAGTGGAACCCGCACATCCAGAACCTAAAATTATCACCTTATATACCATAAAATTCCTTTCTATCTACTTGTTGCGAACCAAGGATAGAATACCAAATACCTCTCCAAGCTTGGAGTCCTTCTCTCTAAGTTAGAAGTTTTCATGTGTAGACAGAGACGGATAGCAATAGTAAATTGGTAAAAGACATGGAACACTTAAAGGAACTATTCCTACTTCTTCAGACATACCTTGCCCTTCGAATAACAGTAGTTTTGGTAACATCAGTCGTATTAGCCAAGTTGACAGATTGGTTCATAACACAAGTTCTTCGACGCCTAACCAATCGCACCCAAACTAATCTTGATGACCAAATTTTGGAAATGCTCCACAAACCCATTTTCTATTCAGTACTCCTATTGGGAACGATTACAGCAACACAAATGATAGACCTCCCCGACCACCTTCACTCCATCAGTTACTCATTTACAAAAACTCTAATCGTCCTACTATGGCTCTCTTTAGGAATCAGACTAACTCTTCTGCTCCTGAATTGGATGACACAACACCCAGAACGCTTTAATCTTCTACAACCGACCAGTAAACCTCTATTTGATATTGCCGCTAAAGTAATTCTCCTTGGTAGTGCTACCTATTTTGTATTGATCTCCTGGAATATAGACGTTACTGCATGGTTGGCTTCAGCTGGAATTCTGGGCATTGCTATCGGTTTTGCTGCCAAAGATACCTTAGCCAATCTCTTTGCCGGAGTCTTTATTTTAGCTGATAGTCCATACAAAGTAGGCGACTATATTGTTTTAGATAACGAATTTCGTGGACAGGTCACTCGAATAGGCATCCGAAGTACTCGGGTTCTTACTCGAGATGACGTTGAAATGACCATTCCCAATACCACCATTGCAAATTCCAAAATCCTGAATGAAAGTGGCGGCCCATCTCTAAAACGTCGGATACGAATTCCAGTTGGTGTAGCCTATGGCACAAATATTGACCTATTAAAAAAAGCACTCCAACAAGTGGTTGAAACTGTACAAAAAGAAGGACATATCTGTAAGGACCCAGCAGCGCGTATTCGTTTTCGAGAATTTGGAGACTCTGCCCTAATGTTTGAATTATTATGCTGGATTCATCGTCCCGAAGAACGGGGTCGAGTTCGGGATATTTTGAATACATCCATATACACAACTTTTGGCAAATCTGAAATTGAAATTCCTTATCCTAAGCAGGACGTGTACATCAAACAGTTCCCTCAAGAAGTAAAGCCCTAATTCCCCTTTTGAAAAATTGGATAGACGATTTTCAATATTTTCTTTTCAATCGTATCCACAGATAAAAAGGGATTCCCATAACTAAAATAATTAGTCCCATTAAAGCATTAAACCGCTTGTCAGGATTAGTCAGTGTATACACATTTACAAATACCACTACTCCAATAAATATAGCCGGAGTCCAAGGATAGCCAATACAGCTAAATGGCCTAGGGTGATAGGGCAATTTCCATCTCAAAATATATAAGACTGCCACTGTAAGACCATAAAAAATAAGTGCTGAAAAAATCACATATTCAGTAATATCCTTGAAGGTTTTTAACAAAATAACCAGCAAAATTGCCCATGTGGCTTGTGTCCAAATAGCTACAGTAGGAGTCTTGTAAACCGGGTGTATAAAATCCATGGCCTTGAATATCAACCCATCTTTTGCCATAGCAAAAAAGGCCCTGGGAGTGGAAAGCAAATTAATATTGGCAGCACCAAACACAGAAAGACAAATTAAAACAGCAAGCCAGTTTCCACTAGACGGCCCAAAGATCCTCTCTATAGTAAGCTTTGGCACTAAGATATTCTGAGCCAATCCACGCATCTCTTGTATCGGAACCATATACATATAAACTGCATTAACAGCACAGTAAGTTAAGATAAGAATGATGACCCCACCAATAAAACCACGTGGCAAATCACGTTTAGGATTCTTAAGTTCAGCAGCACTGAAGGACAGCTGATGCCATCCCTCATATGCCCAAAAAATAGCCACTGCAGCTGCTACAACACCCATTTTCCAATCAGAAACCTGAGAACTCTGCAATGAGAAAAAATCCTCTCTGCGCTCAATGTGACCTGCAAAAACACCAGCCATTACAATTCCCCCAAGAGCAATTAACTTAGCTCCAGTTGAAATGTTTTGAAGAAGAGCACCCCATTGCACTCCAAAATGATTGGTTATTGCCAAAAGAAGAATCATTCCAATTGATGCCCCAATTTGCATCCAATTCGACATCGGCAACACTGTTTGCAAGGAGGTCGAAAAGGCAACTGAAAGAGCGGCTATACTGCCACTATTGATAACCAGCAAAAGACACCAACCGTACAAAAAGGCAACAAAGCTTCCCCATCCCTCTCTCAAAAAAGCGTATTGTCCTCCTGCCTGAGGAAACATCGTTCCAAGTTCGGCATAGGCAAATCCACCACAGAGACAAACTAATCCTAAGCCAATCCAACACAACAAAACTGAGATAGGATCTGGCAAATATTGAGCAACTTCCCAGGGTTTAAGAAATATTCCTGATCCAATAACTCCACCTGCAGTGATGGCTACAGCACTCCCCAAACCCAAAGATTTTCGCAATTGATTTGACAACTAAAATTCCTCTGCGGCTAGAGACTCCAATTCCTTCCCTGCAAGACGAAATACCGTCCAACCCTCTAATGGATCTGCTCCCAAGTTCTTGTAAAACTGGATTGCAGATTCATTCCAATCTAAAACAGACCACTCTAATCGACCACAATTTCTCTTTTTTGCTAGTTTGGCTAAATAAGAAAGAAGGCTACGACCAATGCCCTTACCCCTAAAATCAGGCTGAACATATAAATCTTCTAAGTAAATTCCAGGACGTCCTAAAAAGGTCGACAAGTTATGGAAATAAACAGCACAACCCACTGGATTATCTTCATAACAGGCAATGACAGCTTCAGCCACTGCTTCTGAACCAAACAGAGCTCTTTCCAAAACTTCTTCTGTGGCTACAACTTCATGCACCAAGTGCTCATAATTGGCTAACTCTTTGACAAAATTTAAGATCAAAGAAACATCACTAGATTGTGCATTCCGAATTGTTATTTTCTCTGACAAATTTTTTCTTCCACCGGAACCTTCTTTACTTTCGGTTATACCAATTTTATTTACTTTCAAATTTTACCTCCTGCCCCCTCCAAACAAACCATTCAATTATCTGAACATACCCTACTCAAAACACATAATCGAGAATTGATACCTTGACTGTTTTTAATTCCGATTTAGCACTTCTCCATCCTATGCTAGAGTAACAATCTGAAATGAACCAAATACAACTAAAAAAATTAAGGGATGAGCTTCAAGGAAAAATCGAAGGAGATGTGTTATTTGATGACATGTCTCGCCTAATCTACGCAACTGATGCCAGCCTTTATGAAATTAAACCACTGGGAATTGTCCTTCCTCGAACTCAAGAAGACATCATCCAATCCGTACGAACATCTGTTAAATACAAAGTACCTATCCTTCCAAGGGGGGGTGGTACGAGTTTAGCTGGACAGACTGTTACTTCTGGGCTCGTAGTAGACTGTTCCAAATACTTAAATCAAATATTAGAAGTCAATAAATCCGAAGGTTGGGCACGAGTCCAACCTGGGGTAGTCCGAGATAATCTTAACGATTTTTTAAAACCATATCGACTTCACTTTGCCCCCGATGTTTCAACAAGTAGCCGAGCAAATATCGGTGGAATGATTGGCAATAACTCAGCTGGGGTTCATTCAATTCTGTACGGGAAAACAGTTGACCACATTTTAGAACTTTCAGTTGTGCTATCAACTGGAGAAAAACTTCTTCTTAAAACAGTTGATGCTCAACAATTGGCACAAAAGTGCAATCAAATAGATAGAGAAGGTGAAATTTATCGAAATATCCAAACAGTTGTTTCCCAGAATCGTGATGAAATTGTTCAACGCTATCCCAAGGTTATGCGTCGTGTAGGCGGTTATAATCTGGATGAATTTTTAAGTGAAACCAACTTCAACCTAGCTAAACTGATTGTAGGATCAGAAGGAACCTTAGCCTTTGTCACTGAAGCCAAAATAAATTTGGAGTTACTACCTAAAAAAACTGTTGTATCAGTACTCCACTTCAATGATTTGATTGAAGCTGTTGAAGCTGTTCCGATCATAATCCAACATCAACCATCTGCCATAGAAATTATGGATTCTTACGGACTTGAATTAGCTTTTTCTAATCCTGCCATTGCCCCTCTTTGCTCTGAATTTGTCCAAGGAAAACCTCAGGCTATTCTGGTAGTAGAATTTAGTGGGGAAACAGAATCAGAGATTCGTCAACACTGGACTCAAATGAAAGAAACTCTTACTCAAAAAGGGACAGTGTACGCCTTCTACGATGCTTGGGAAAGCAAATCACAAAAAACTGTTTGGGATGTTCGAAAACATTCCCTCGGAATATTGTTAGGCATGAAAGGAGATGCTAAACCTCTTCCCTTTATTGAAGATGCAGGTATTCCTGTTGAGCACTTGAGTCAATACATTTCCAAAGTGCTCCAAATATGTCAAAACCATAATCGAACTGCAGCACTCTATGCCCACGCTAGTGCTGGAGTAATTCATGTTCGTCCAATCCTTAATTTAAAACAGCTTGAAGATGTAAAAATACTAAAAGCTATTTCCTCAGAAGTTTTTGATCTTGTTCAATCTTACGGCGGATCTTGGAGCGGAGAACACGGAGATGGATTGGTCCGCAGTTATAAAAATAAACAGTTTTTTGGGGATCAACTTTACGAAGCATTTAAAACAACCAAACAAATTTTCGATCCACTTGGCTTGATGAATCCTGGAAAAATCATAGAATCTCAAGATATTTCTGAAAACTTGCGAATCCATCCTGATTATCAAGCTCACACTCCATCCAGTCACTTTCATTTTGCTGAAGAACAAGGCTTTGATAGAGCTGTTGAAATGTGTACAGGAGTCGGACATTGCAGAAAAACTCTATCGGGTACTATGTGCCCCTCCTATATGGCAACCCGAGAAGAAGAACATTCTACACGAGGAAGATCTAATGCTCTTCGAATGGCAATGAGTGGCAAATTTGGACTTGATGGATTAACCGACCACCGACTCTACAACGTCCTAGACCTCTGCTTAGAATGTAAAGCTTGTAAAACTGAGTGTCCTTCGAAAGTAGACATGGCCCGTCTTAAAGCTGAATTCTTAGCTCACTATTATAAAAAACACGGACTTCCTCTCGGCAAGAAATTGGTTTCTAATCTCCGAAGGACAGCTGAACTAACCAGTCATCTTCCAAATATTTCCAACTCTATTTCCAAAAACAAATTCGGTCGTTGGCTCTTGGAAAAAATTGCGGGAATTGATCGAAGAAGAATAGCACCACTTGTTTCTAGGCAGACCTTGACTAGTTGGTTTGCCGACAACAAAACTTCGATCAAAAATCCATCAGGTCAACCAGTAGCTCTATTTGTAGATACATTTGTGAATTTTTACGAACCTCACGTTGGAATTGCCGCTATTCAATTACTTAAAAAAATGGGATGCGATGTTGCCCTTGCCGACGCTGGATGCTGTGGCCGACCATTGATTTCGACTGGACAACTGGCTGCTGCAAAAGCCCAAGGCCAAAAATTAATTGAGAATTTAGGGGAATTTTCAAAGCAGTCTATCCCTATTATTGTACTAGAACCTAGTTGCCTCTCAACCCTGAAGGACGATTACCTTGATTTAATGGACGACCAAAACTTATGCAGGCAAGTATCACAGCAGATTAAGAGCTTGGAAGCTTTTTTGATTTCTGAAAAAATGAAAGCCAAATTTTCTCAGGAAATTGGAAATGGTCCTGACCAAATTCTCTTCCATGGTCACTGTCAACAAAAGTCCTTGTTTGGCACAGAAAACTCTCTTCAAACTTTGAGCGCCCTGAATAAGACACAATTACTAGAAATTGATTCGGGATGCTGCGGTATGGCAGGCTCATTTGGTTATGAAAAGGGCCACTACGATATATCTAAACAGATTGGAAACTTGCGCCTGTTTCCCGCTATACAAAAAACTGCCCCCGAAACAGAAATAGTAGCTTCCGGGTTTAGTTGTCGATCTCAAATTCAGCATTTTACTGGAAGGCAAGCCAAACATTTGGCTGAAATATTGCTCAAATATTCAAAATAGATCTTGCTGATTCTTCAGCTTCACTCTCAATTCCCATCATGACGATTCTGTTAACACTCGCTTGAGCACTTTACCCAAAGCACTTTTAGGTAGTTCTTTAACAAATTCTACCCGTTTGGGAATTTTATATTTGGCAAGCTTGTCAGTACAAAACTGTATTAACTCTTGTTGAGTAAGTTCCTGGTTTTCCTCAAGAACAACATAAGCCTTAACTGTTTCTTCTCGAACTTTACTGGGTATTCCCACTACAGCAGCCTCTACTATATTTGGATGCTGATGCAAAATTTCTTCTACTTCACGAGGATAGATATTCATTCCCGCACTAATAATCATATCCTTCTTTCTATCGACGATGGAAAAAAATCCCTCTTGATCCATTATTGCCATATCCCCCGTATAGAGCCATCCATCTTGAAGAACTTCTGAAGTCTCTTCTGGCATTTTCCAATACTCTTTCATAACCTGAGGACCTTTTATTGCCAATTCTCCAACCTGGCCTGGATTTAAATTTTCTCGGGTTTTCAAATGGACAACTCTAGCTTCAGTATCTGGAATAGGAACTCCAATAGTACCACTCTTGCGATATCCATGAATGGGGTTAACAAGTGCCACAGGAGACGTTTCCGACAGGCCATACCCCTCTACTAATTTTCCACCAGTTAATGCTTCAAATCTACTTTGAACATCAGCCGGCAGTGCAGCTCCTCCACTTATACACAATTGAATAGATGAAACATCCGAACTAGAAACTTTGGAATATCGGCTAATAGCGTTATATAGGGACGGAACACCACAGAAAATAGTAGGTTTATACTTCTTGATCTGCTTAACCACATCAACTAACTCAAATCGTGGAACCAAAAGCATTGTTGAGTGAGAAGCTACTGCCAAATGAAGGCCTGTTGTCATACCATAGCTGTGAAAAAAAGGAAGTGCACATAAAAGTACATCCTGGCCTGGATTCATACTCCACAACCAACTTTTTGTTTGATACACGTTGACGACCAAATTGTGATGGGTCAAAACAGCTCCCTTAGAAATTCCAGTAGTTCCTCCCGTATAAAGAAAAATTGCGGTTTCATCTGGATTAACTTTTGCTGCAGGTACTGACCTAAAGGATTGCTTCATTAAATTTCGATAGGTATAAATTCCTTTCGATTCATCTGCTTTCACCAATGACTTATTTTTCAGTCCATATAGGACTCCCAAAACCATCGGTAAAAAATCCTTAACTTCCGCAAGGATAATTCGCTTAACGAAAGTGTCTTCTCTAACTCTAGACAATCTTTCATACAATTGATCGAGAATAATAACTGTTTCCGCTCCAGAATTGTTCAACTGAGAAGCCAGTTCTCTTTCCACATAAAGAGGATTAGTGGGAACCAAGATTCCTCCCAACTTGAGAACTGCGAAATGTGCAATCGGATAAGCAGGAATATTAGGGAGAACAATCGCTACTCTGTCTCCTTTTTTCACTCCCAAACCTGACAAAACATTGGCAAACTGATCAATTTTTGCCCCCAACTTTCGGTAACTTGTTCTTGCACCCGCAAACAAAGTAGCAATTCCATCAGGATTTATTGATACCGCTTCTTCAAATAACTGATAAACCGTTTTATCTGGACAATGGATTGACTCCGGAACACCTTGATCGTAGTGGCTTACCCATACCTTGTTCATCCTTACTCCTCTTATTCTTTTTCCAGTAATAACTTAGGAATATTCCAGCTCTGTTTCATCAGCAACCCATCTAAAAATAACACGGCAAAACACAACAGAGATCTTCCTAAAACAAATTACCACACCAAACCAAATCAAATTTTACACTTTTAAACATTAAGTGCTTGATCAAAATCCTCCAATAAATCTTCCGTAGATTCTAAGCCAACTGACAACCTAATAAGACCATCACTAATATCTAACTTTAGCCGTTCCTCAGCATTCATACCCAAGTGCGAAGTGGTCGCAGGCCTAGTAATCAATGTTTCTACACCTCCCAAACTTGGGGCTTCTACTGGCAGAGTAAGGGCTTTGATGAAACGCTTTGCACCCCTCAACCCCTCTTTTAATTCAAAACTCAACATCCCACCAAAACCGTTAAACCAACGACAAGCTCGCTGATAATATATGCTGGTCTCTAGCCCTGGGTAATTCACTTTAGAAACGAATGGATGATCTTCTAAAAATTGGGCAATTTTCAAAGCACTCTGGTTTTGGTACTGAACCCTTAGAGAGAGTGTCTTCATTCCGCGATGCAAGAGAAAACAAGCATGTGGATCCAATACACCTCCCAAATGAGCCAACCACTGATCTATTCGCTCAATAAAATCACTACTCCCAATAATGGCTCCGGCAGCGACATCAGAGTGACCATTTAAGTACTTAGTGCCACTATGCAATGACAGATCAAATCCTAATGTAATTGGTCTGAAATTTACTGGACTCAAGAAAGTATTGTCGATAAATGAGACCAAAGACTTTGACTTGGCAAATTGAACAAAGGCTTGTAAATTTCCAACCTGCATAAGAGGATTAGTAACAGATTCAGCATAAATCGCACGCGTATTGGATTTCAGATGTCTTTCCCAAGAATTTGAATCGTCTCCATCTATAAAATCAAAACTTATTCCTAAAGAAGGAAGATCTTTGGTAATAAAATCATATGTCCCCCCATATATCCCCTTCTGCACTAACAAGTGGTCTCCACTAGAAAGAATAGCCAAAAGAGAACTTGAAATAGCTGCCATTCCACTACTAGTTACCCGCGCATCTTCTCCTTTTTCTAAAACAGACAATTTCTTATGTAAAACTTGATGATTAGGGGTATTGTTCAAACGAATGTATCTAATTCCATAATAACTATCTCTACTTGGCTCAATTTCATCTTTACACTCAAATGTAGAGGACTGAAAAATCGGAACATTGATCGCCCCTTGGACTCTGGGACGAGGTTCACCAGCATGAATAAGTTGAGTTTCTAAATTTTTGAATTTTGTGACCTTCATTTATCAAATCCCTCCAAAAATTTTGCCAACCGACTTATTCCCTCTTCTAGTTTCTCTTTTGAATTAGCATAAGAAATCCGGATAAAACCTTCTCCACAAATACCAAAATCTATCCCCGGAGTGACTGCAACTCCAGTTGTTTCTAAGAGTCGAATAGCAAAATCAAGAGAATCAACACCACAATGACTAATGTTGACAAAAACATAAAAAGCTCCAGTTGGCGGCACTAAAACCTTCAAACCAATTTCTCGCAACTTGTCGAGTACCAGTAACCGGCGTTCGTTATAACAGCAGCGTCTATTTTCTATTTCTTCTTCCGTATCAGTCAAAGCCGCTATTGCTGCAAATTGAGAAAAATCTGGAGCAGAAATAAAAAAATTTTGTTGCAATTTTTGTATTGCACTGACGAGTTCATCGGGAAAAATTGCATACCCAAGACGCCATCCTGTCATAGCAAATAACTTTGAAAAACCATTAATAACAATAGATTTAGAAGAGTATTCTAAAATAGAATGAGCTCGTCCTTGATACACTAAACCATGATAAACCTCATCCGATACAATAGTAGCTTTACCATCCACTACCTTTACTAGATCCAGCATTTTTTCAGATTCGGTAACTGCTCCTGTGGGATTGGCCGGTGAATTTAAAATCAACGCTCTAGTATTCGCGCCCAAATTTTTCCTAACAACTGCTAAATCAAATTGGAAATTATCTTCTTCACTGACTTGGAGTGGCACGGGCACTCCCTCAAAAAATGTTACAAATTTGGGATAACAAGGATAGTGAGGATCCGTCATTAAAACTTCTGCGCCTGGATCCAAAAGTACGGCAAAAGAAAGAAGCATTGCGGCGGAACTGCCAAGAGTTACGACAACACGACTTGGAGATAAATGTAGGCCATATTTTTTCTCATACCAAGATGCAATGGCCTGGCGCAATTCAGGATGGCCTAAAGAATGAGTATAGTGCGTACGTCCTTTGAGAAGAGCCTTAATTCCTGCTTCCCTGACAACTTCGGGAGTTTCCCAATCTGGTTCACCTATTTCCAGATGAATTACAGTTTGCCCTGATCGCTCTAACTCAACCGCTCTCTCAAAGATCTCCATGGCCAGAAAAGGAGATATCTCTCTAGCCCGACGACTAATCAAAATAGCACCCTTCTTCTTCTTCATTTTTGTGTGTTCTAAGCTAGGAGAATATAACGAAGGACATATGTCTTTCTAGGGTGGATAAATAAACAGATGCCGTTTAAGGATTAACTATCTAAGTAATTAGCTTAACTATACTCAATTATCAAAGGCTCACTTTCACACCATAGAGCAAACTCTGAAAAAAAGATGGTTTGCTTCAATCAATCTACCTTGTATAATGACGCTCTCAAATGCCATGGTATCGTCAACTTCACTGGCAAATCGCTATAGGGTTAATCTTTGGTTTGCTCTATGGTGTGTTAGCTGTTGTCTGCGGATGGAGCAGATTTACCTCCTTCTGGATTGCTCCTTTAGGAACCATCTTCATTAATCTGCTTAAACTAATTGCAGTTCCATTAATCCTCGCCTCTTTAGTAACTGGCATATCCTCTCTCTCGGATCTTCGAAAGCTATCTCGCATAGGCAGCAAAACAATTCTTCTCTATCTTTTCACCACCACTATTGCCATAACTTTAGGATTAACCATTGTTAATGTTACTAAACCTGGTCACCAAATCCCTCACGACATGCGCAATCAATTGCAAGCCACATACCAACAGGATGCAAATTCTCAGACGGAAGCCGCGCAAAAAACTAAACAACGCACTATTTTGCAACCACTAGTCGATATGGTCCCAGAAAACTTTTTTCAAGCAGCCTCTCTTAACAGGAACATGTTGCAGGTTGTTTTTCTAGCACTGCTTCTAGGCATTGCTCTTATTCAAATTCCCCAAGATAAAGCCCGCCCGCTTCTTTCATTTTTTGAATCATTAAATGTGGTTATCATTCGCCTAGTCGGTTTAATTATGCTCATAGCTCCAATAGGTGTATTTGCCCTGATAGCCGGTACCATAACCTCAATTGCCCATGACAATATCAAACAAGTCCTGGAACTCTTAGGAGCTCTAGGATTTTATTGCCTAACAGTAATCCTGGGATTAACTCTTCATGCCCTTGTTGTTTATCCTTTGTTGATTAAAACTTTCACAACCACATCCATAAAGAATTTCTTCTCTAGTATAGCTCCTGCACAATTGGTAGCCTTTTCAACCAGTTCTAGTGCCGCAACACTGCCAATTACAATGGAATGTTGCGAAAAAAAGCTAGATGTCTCTGAAGAAGTTTCTTCCTTTGTATTGCCATTAGGGGCAACTATCAACATGGACGGAACAGCTCTTTATCAATCCGTAGCAGCTGTGTTTATTGCTCAATCATTAGGCATGGGACTAGACCTTACCGCACAGCTGACTATAGTTATGACCGCACTATTAGCCTCTATTGGCTCAGCCGGAGTTCCTGGGGCAGGAATAATAATGCTGGTAATTATTTTAGAAGCTGTCGGAGTTCCTAGCACGGGTATTGCGCTAATACTTGGAGTCGACCGAATTTTAGATATGGTACGTACAACGACCAACATCACAGGAGATGCAGCAGTCGCTGTCATTGTAGCAATATCTGAAAACAAATCAGACACCACCACGTCTCAGTAGATTTTTTCAAAAAATCTCAGCCAATCCAATTTCAAAACTCACTACCCTTTTAGCTGTTTAGCCTCCTCTATTGCACCGACTTCAATAAGGGTCCACTCGCCTTCCAAAGAGTACCAGCACGCGCTATCATAAAGACAACAAGAGACATCCATAAAAGATCATTATTGCCACTGTATAAACCCACCAAGGACATAGGAAAAAATCCAAAAACAGTACTAAAAATAGTACAGTTGCGTAGTGGTTTACCTGCAGTTGTCCCAAGAAATAGCCCATCATAAATGTAAGCGCATACCCCAAAAATCAATATCGGGAATAGCCAAAAACTATACCTTAAAGCTAGCTCGATGACAGAGGGATGAGCAGTTAAAATTCCAAAAATATGCTGAGAAAAAACATAGACTGTAACAAGAAAAAGTAATGCAAATATCTCTCCTGCCCAAAGAGCAAGATTTACCAAATTTCTAAGATTCCGACTGCTACCAGTCCCAATAAAAATACCCGCCAAACTTTCAGTAGCAAATGCAGCTCCATCAATCAGATAGGACGCAAACATCAATAAACGTAACAAAATAGCATTTGCTGCCAAAATTTGTGTTCCCAAAACAGAACTAAAGTTTGTAAAAACAGCAAAAGCTGAAATTAGACAAAGAGTGCGTAGAACAATATCTCTGTTGAGCTTAAATAATGACAAAATTTTTCGCTTGTCTAAAACTTCTTTCCAGCAGAATAATCCAGCATGATCGAGTCTGGAAAAAATAATTACCGCTACAAACAACATCAGATATTGACTCAACATAGAAGCCAATCCTGCCCCACTGGCAGCCAATCCCATTTTCACAATAAACACATAGTTAAGTATGACATTGCTGGCATTAGCAATAACCGTTATCAATAGAACATAATCACTCCGTTCTTGACCTAAATACCAACCTAAAAAAGCAAAATTACATAAAGCCGCCGGGGCACCCCAAATACGTGCGTTAAAGTAAGCCCTTCCCGCTTCCTCAACTTCAGGAGTACCAGAAGAAAGCAAAAAAAAGCCCACTTCACGCAAGGGAAAATAAAAAAACAAAATTAAAACAGAACTACCTAAAGCAAACAGTAGAGATCTATAAAGAACTTGGTAAATTTCAGAACTATTCCCCTTACCTTTTTCCTGTGCTGTAATGCCAGTGGTTCCCATTCTGAGAAAGCCAAAAGTCCAATAAATATAATCAAAAAGAATAGATGAAAGAGCGACTCCTGCCAAAAAGTGAATCTGGGGAAGATGTCCGAGCATACCAACATCTACCAAACTCACAAGCGGCACCGTGATATTGGCTAGAATATTTAGTGCCGTTAACTTGAAAAACCGTCTATGAAAATTAGTTTGGTCCAATAAGAATTGATCCTTGTTCAGCCTTTTCTGGCTATTAGTAAATAAATTTTTAATCTAAAACAAAACCTGTTATTAATTTAGCGGAAGACCTATATTATGAGCATTTTGAATCTCTTGAGCCAGGGCTAGAATCAATCCCTCCTCTCGGGGCCGACCCATTATCTGTAGTCCAATCGGAAGTCCATTTGCATCCAAACCACAAGGAACAGAAACAACTGGAAGTCCCGTTAGACTTAATAAGAAGGTTGGAGCAAACCAATCCACATAGTTTTTCATCTGTTTTCCCGCGACCTTTTGGGGATACTTCTCCTCTACAGGAAAAGGTGCAACAGCCACACATGGAGTACAAAAACAATCAAAATCACATAAGAGATCCTGGAAAATTTCCCATATTTTCCCCCTAATATGCTCAGCTTCAGCTAACTCTTCAGCCTTCAACAACAACCCCGAACGGACATTCCCTCTTAGATTTTCACCAAACTCTTCCAGATTGTCTAAGCGAGTAAATTGTTGAACAACCATCCAAAGACCACGAAGAGCTAAAAAGGCCTTGCGACCAAAAGCTAGATCTATTTCTACCTCCTCCACATGAATATCTATTTGAGACATTTCAAAAGAAGCTCTTCGACAAGTATTCTCAATCTGTTCCTCTATTCCAATACCTGCAATATCGGAACAGTAAGCCACTTTCAGTCCTCTAGGAATACCTTCTTCAACTATCTGCACAAAAGATTTTTTCTCCTCGAACTGAGAAAGAGGTGCAAACGAACTATATCCGGATATTTGCTCTAACATTAAAGCTACATCTTTTGCTGTTCGTGCCATGGGACCAGTGACTTGCAAACTATCCCAAAGAAAGGCTGTAGGATGTGTAGGAACTAAACCAATCGAAGGACGCAAACCAACCACGCCACAAAACGAAGCCGGAATCCTCAAAGAACCACCTAAATCAGTTCCTTCAGCCAAAGCAATCATTCCTGTAGCCAATCCAGCAGCACCACCCCCTGTAGAACCGCCTGCACTCAACTGAAGATTCCAAGGATTACGTGTCGATCCAAAAATTTCATTAAAAGTATTCCCTCCTGTTGCAAATTCTGGAGTATTAGTTTTTCCGAGAACAATTCCTCCTGCAGCTTTTAGCCGATTTACAACTAGCGCATCTCTACAAGGAAAATAATCAGCGTATAGAGGAGATCCAAAGGTAGTACGAAGACCCTTAGTTTTTGTAACATCTTTAATTCCTAAAGGCAGGCCATGCAAAGGACCTATCTCCTCCCTACTAAACAGTTTTTTTTCTGCTTTTTGAGCTTCGTCTATCGCCTGTTCTGATAAAGTACACAATGCATTAACCGAACTATTGTGCTTCTCGATACGAAGCAGACAAGCCTGCATAAGCTCGACAGGGGAAATTTTTTTATCCCTAATTAGTTGGGCTAGTTTTGTTGCTGGCAAACAAGAAATATCATGAGTTGGCTGCATGTTTTTGTAGGATGGATTCAGTATTGAAATGCTATGTCCTGCAATTTCCCTTAATTATAAAATTCCTTTCCTTGACACCATACAACAACTTACAGTCTCTTATGATATAAAATTCTTGGTTACTAATCTCACTAATGCTCACCAAATTACAAGGTCAAATAGAAAAAATCACTTACACCAACAAGGAAAGTGGATTCACTATTGCTAAGGTGCGGGTAGACGAGCAAAAAAAACTCATCACTGTAGTTGGCAAACTCATATCACCCACTCCAGGAGAAGTTTTGGTGATGAGAGGCGAATGGGCTAATCATCCTAAATATGGAAAACAATTTCGATTATTATCCTCTCGTTCTCAATCCCCTTCTTCTATCCAAGGCATTCAAACATATTTAGGCTCCGGACTAATCAAAGGAATCGGTCCCGTTTTAGCCGAACGAATTGTTGAAAAATTCGGCCAAAATACTCTTTCAATTGTAGATCATCAACTGGAAAAATTAGGTGAAATAGAAGGCATAGGAAGAAAAAGGCTAGTAATGATCAAGCAAGCTTGGGAGGAACAAAAAGAGATCCGAGAAGTAATGCTATTTCTTCAAAGCTATGGCATTAGCTCCGGATATGCTACTAAAATATTCAAACACTACGGCGATAAATCTATCGAAATTGTACAACAAAATCCTTACCGATTAGCCTCAGAAATTTTGGGCATTGGCTTTCTAAGAGCGGATCAAATCGCTGAAAAAATGGGTTTTGAAAAACACTCCCAACAGCGTGTCCTTGCAGGAATTCTCTACGTTCTACATCAGTTTGCCGATAGCGGACATGTTTTCTATCCCTATCGACTTCTAGTTGCTAAGTCTGAAGAAGTCCTTCAAATAAACAAAGATTATATTCTCCAAGCACTTGATGTTCTTTGCTTAGAAAAACAAGTTATTATTGAAAAACCATTTGGTGAACCTACCAAAATTGAAAATGCTGAGTTTCTTGTCTATCTTTCCAATCTTTATTTTTGTGAAGTTGGCGTATCCCAGAAACTGAAAAATCTCAAAAATACTCCTAAATCTATTAGAAAAATCAACTCCCAAAAAGCTATTGATTGGGTTCAAGACCAACTTACAGTTCGACTTGCAAACAAACAGATTCAAGCTATTCTTTGTGCTATTCAAGAAAAAATTATGGTTATCACCGGTGGTCCAGGAACTGGAAAAACAACCATTATTAACGCCATTTTAAAAATTTTTTTACAACTTAAAATACCCATCCTATTGGCTGCTCCCACCGGTCGTGCTGCCAAACGAATGACTGAAACTACCGGATATGAAGCTAAAACAATCCATCGCATACTCGAATACAGTTTCAGCAAAGGAGGTTTCCAGAAAAACGAAAAAAACTTACTCAAGTGTGAATTGATGATCGTAGATGAAGCATCAATGATTGACACTGTACTTATGCACCATCTGCTTAAAGCACTCTCTCCTAAAACGACTTTAATTCTCGTAGGAGATATTAATCAACTTCCCTCCGTAGGACCTGGCAGTGTACTTAACGACATCATAGCTTCTGGTCTGGTTCAAATAGTAGAACTTAGCAAAATTTTCCGTCAAGCCCAAAACAGTTCCATTATTGTAAACGCTCACAAAATTAATAGGGGGATAATGCCCTCACTAAAATTTTCAGAAAAAACTTTAGAAGACTTTTACTTCATTGAACAGGAGGATCCCCAAGAAGTTGTCAAAATAATCTTAGAACTAGCACAAAAAAGAATACCCAAAAAATTCGGTCTTGATCCATTAAATGATATTCAAGTGCTTACCCCTATGCACAAAGGAATTGCTGGAGCCACAAATCTGAACAACACACTACAAGAAGCTTTTAATCCTGTTCAAAAAGAACTACTTCAACCAAATCAAAATTTTCGTATTAATGACAAAGTCATGCAAATTAGAAACAACTACGACAAAGAAGTATTCAATGGAGATATAGGGCGTATCCAATACTTTGATTCTTCATCACAGCAGGTTATTATTTCATTTTATGGTCGAAAAGTAGTTTATAATTACACAGATTTAGATGAAATAGTCCTAGCTTATGCCGTATCCATACATAAATCCCAAGGCTCTGAATATCCAGCAGTGATCATCCCAATTCTGACCCAACACTACGTATTACTACAAAGAAATTTAATCTATACAGCTGTAACTCGAGGAAAAAATTTAGTAGTCATGGTGGGTACTTCTAAGGCTTTGGCAATTGGTGTTCACGATAATAAAACTCAAAAGCGCTACTCCCACCTTCATGCTCGGTTACAATAACAAGACAAATGCCTCCACACCATTCTGTAGACCCTTTGAATTGCATTGTGATTTTTAATTGATCGAAAAAATAGTCTTTATCTGAATTTATTTTTCAATTGGCAAAAAAACACGGAAGATGCTTCCCAATCCAAAATCACTTTCCATACTTATCTCTCCACTATGAGCTAGTACTATATGCTTAACGATGGAAAGTCCTAATCCGGTACCTCCTAGCTCCCGTGATCGAGCTCTATCAACTCGATAAAATCGTTCGAAAATCCGATCCTGATCTTGTCGCTTGATCCCTATTCCCCAATCCTGAACCTCAATCACAGCTTTTTCATTCTCCTGATAGAGACATATCCTAACCTCCGCATCCTTTGAACTGTATTTAAGAGCATTTTCCAAAAGATTTCTAACAACCTGAAACAAGGAATTTTTATCCCCAAACAGTACAAGAGAGTCTTCAGGTAATTTTACCGCTACATGAATATTACTGTTCTCCGCTACCTGCATTAAACTAGTCACTGTTGAATTAATGACCTCATTTAAATCAAAAAAATCTTTTTCCGATATCCCTTTTCCCGATTCCAACTGTGACAACTCAAGCAGGTCAGCAACAATAGAAGAAAGCCGTATAGATTGATTGTGAATTTTCCCTAAAAATCTTTTCTGGCTTGCATCTGACATCTCCTCATCTTCTATTACGGTCTCAATCAAGCCGCGTACTGCAGTAATAGGAGTTTTGAGTTCATGAGAAACGTTGGCTATAAAATCACGGCGAATCCCTTCTAAGTCTCGCGCACTTTTGGCCAATTGGTTGAGCGCACTAGCTAATTTACCAATTTCATCGCTTCTAGAAATTGCTATGTTTTGATCATAATTACCTTGTGCCATAGACTGTGCTACTGTAGTCATTTCAGTCAGATGAACCGAAAGCCGTCTGGAGAAAAATAAACCAAGAAGTAAAGCGACTACAATTACAAATACTGCACCAAAAGCAATACTAGCCTGCGATTGCTTGACCCGTTTTTCAATTAGCAAAAGAGGAAGAGAAGTTCGCACATATCCTACAAGCTGTCCTTCCAATTGAACTGGTAATGCCAGATACATCATTTTCATGCCAAGTGTGCTACTAAAACGAGTAGCCACACCATATTCACCTGAAATTGCAGCCAATACTTCTGGACGACTGCCATGATTTTCCATATTAGCTGGATCTTCTTTAGAATCTGCTATCACAACTCCATTTTTTCTAATAACCGTGACTCGCGTATCCAGCTTTTGATTTAGTAATTGGAGACGTTTCTGCAATCTAGATTCTAAAAAGTTTGCCTCATCAACATTTTCAAAAATATCGATAATTAGGCTTTGTAGAAGAACGGATTCAGAGTACAGTGATTGCTGAATATCATTGATGGAATCCTCTTCAATCTTACGAGTAACTAAGCCTCCGGCAACAGTAGTAGTAAATATAACCAGAACTGTATAGCCGACATAAACCTTCCAAAGTAAATGCGATCGGAGCATTATCTACCCTTCCTCATCTCGGAAGCGATAACCTACCCCCCGTATTGTTTCAATTAGATCTCGAAGAGTTCCCATTTTTTTTCTCAACCCTCTGATATGTACATCCACATTGCGATCCACAACAAAAGTTCCATCATCAAACGCCCGACTTAGAATTTGTTCTCTTACAAAAACCCGTCCAGGATGAGACGCCAACAAGTGAAGTATTCTAAATTCAGTTGCGGTGAATTTCACAACATCCCCTTCTATACAGACCTCATGTCTTTCCACATCAATAACGAAGCCTTTTCTTGCAATTCTCTCCCGACCAGACCATTGCGTATCTCCAGATCTACGTCGAAGAACTGCCTTGATCCGCGCAATTAATTCTCTAGGGCTAAAGGGCTTGATAACATAGTCATCAGCTCCAAGCTCAAGTCCGAGCACTACATCACTCTCCTCACCTTTGGCCGTCACCATAATAATAGGAAGAGATCTCGTCATTGGATTTTCCCTAATCCGCCGACAGACTTCAATACCATCCAGTTCGGGCAACATTAAATCCAGCAGGACTACTTCTGGCTTTTCTCTTTTTACTGTTTCGAGACCTTCTAATCCGTTATAAGCTAAAAAAACCTTATATCCTTCTCGAGAAAGATTGTATTCAATCACTTCAGCAATATCAGGCTCATCTTCTATTAAAACGACTTTTTTACTCACCTAATCACCTACTATTTATAGTCCTTATATCCTACACCTTATTTCTTTAAAGACATGTAAAGATTAGGTTAATTTTTTTGCCGAAACACAGATTGCATGGCTTACTCTAAAAAACTAACAATAGTCAGAAAAATACTTTACATGCCATATACTTCAATTAACTATATTTAAACAACTTATCTGATCAGACTAGTAATTTAAATATAGTTACTTGTGCAGAAAATCTTAAACCAAATATTTATTCCAATTACTAACAATATAGACTGCAATCAGAAACTGTTTAGCTGAAAAAGGAAAGAACGGATCGATTTTAAAATTGGCTCCTCAGGTAGGACTCGAACCTACAACCCTCCGGTTAACAGCCGGATGCTCTGCCAATTGAGCTACTGAGGAGCATATGGGAAGCAGTCAATATATCTGATACAACTTAGGAGTGCAACGAGTCTAAATAGCCAGTAACAACACTTAAAGATCTATATTGGAATAGACAAACCATCCCGTGAATCTCGTTAGCAACCTAATAAAAAAGTTCAAGGGATTTGTGCTCAAGGAAAAACTGAGAAAAAACCACACACCTCAGCAAACAATAACGATCATCGCTCTTTTCTCTATTAGGTTATTGTCTTTGGAGCTTACTTTTCTTTTTTACTCTTCTTTCCCTCTTCTACAACTAACTCAGTCTCGCCATCAACCAATTCAATCAAGGCCATCTCTGCATTGTCCCCCTTGCGATATCCAAGCCGAATAATTCGGGTGTACCCACCGTGACGGTCAGCATATCGGGGAGCAAGAGTGTCAAACAATTTATGCACCACTGATTTTTTACGAATTATGGCCAGTGCTCTTCGACGAGCATGCAGTGACTCTTGTTTCCCTAGGGTAATCATTTTTTCAGCAAAAGGTCTTAATTCCTTAGCCTTAGGAACTGTTGTAACAATCTTTTCTTTATCCAAAAAGGAAGTAACCATATTGCGCAGCATCGCCATGCGATGGCTAGAGGTACGCCCTAATTTTCTACCTGAATGACGATGCCGCATATTTTACTCCGAACCTAAATCACACAATAAGGTCACAGATAAAAGCTTTATCCAATCTCTACTTCTTCTGCAATGGGTCGTCCTTTTTCATCCAGTATCATGCCGAATGAAAGACCCATATCAGCCAATAATTCCTTTATTTCGTTCAGAGATTTTCGGCCAAAATTCTTTGTCTTTAACATATCTGCTTCACTTCGTTTTACTAATTCTCCTATTGACTGAACATTGGCATTTTTTAAGCAATTATATGACCGTACTGACAGCTCTAATTCTTCAATTGACTTGACCAAGTTTTCATTAGCAGCCAGTGATTCTTCATTTTCTTCTATCTCTGGGACTTCGGGCTCTTCTTCAAAATTAATAAAAATAAACAGATGGTCCTTCAAAACTTTTGCAGCACCAGCTACGGCATCCTCTGGAGAAATACATCCATTGGTCCACACTTCCAAGTTGAGCTGATCATAATCCGTAAGCTGTCCTAAACGAGCAGCTTCCACATAAAAATTGACTTTTCTAACCGGAGAGTGGACAGAATCGATGGGAATATATCCGACATCTAATTCCTCTTCAAAATTTCCATCAGCAGGCACATAACCCCGTGCGGTTTTAACTCGGATCTCTATCTTCAGATCAGCTTTTTCGGTAACAGTAGCAATGTGAATATCCTTATCGAGAACCTCAATATCTGGATCTGGCTTAATATCTCCAGATGTTAGATTGCCTTCACCAGAGGACTCTAAGTAGAGTGTCTTGGGATGATCCACATTGAGCTTAATTGGAATTCTCTTTAAGCTCATAATCATGTCTGTTACATCTTCACGCACTCCAGGGATCGAGGCAAATTCATGCAACATTCCCTCAATCTTTACTGCCGTAATCGCCGCTCCTTCAACAGATGAAAGCAACGCTCGACGTAGTGCATTTCCAATTGTTGTACCAAAACCCCTCTCAAACGGATGGGCATAAAAATGCCCAAAAGTTTCAGTTAAGGTATCAGAATTACAAAAAAGTCTTTTTGGTCTTTGAAAACCTGACATGGGACTATTTCTCCGTTATATTTATTCTTATGAATTGCAACTATTACTTCGAGTACAACTCAACAATTAAAGATTCTTCAACCGCAATATTAACTGCTTCTCGGTCGGGCAATTCAAGTACCTGACCTTTGAAATTCTCACCATCTAATTCAAGCCATCCAGGAACTCCACGCCCAACAACTTCCTGAATGTTGTTTTGAATCATTTCATTCTTCTGACTTTTTTTCGCAATGGAAATCTCATCTCCTTTTGAAACAAGATAAGAAGGAATGTTGACCTTTCGACCATTCACCATTATATGGCCATGACGAACCAGCTGACGTCCCTGGCTTCGTGAACTGCTAAAACCTAATCGGTGAACAACATTGTCCAATCGAAGTTCCAAAGACTGTAAAAGTAATTCTCCAGTAACACCTTTTTTCTTGGCAGCTGACCGAAAATATCTTCGAAATTGATTTTCCAGTACACCATATGTACGTTTGACTTTTTGTTTTTCTCGAAGTTGCAAACCGTATCCAACGCTTTTTCGTCGGGAACGAAAACTACGTCCATGCTCACCTGGTACCTGATTTCTTTTTTCGATTGCACACTTTTCCGAAAAACAACGATTTCCTTTTAGAAATAATTTCATTGCCTCGCGCCTACATAGTCTACAAACCGGTCCTGTATATCTTGCCAAACTCTCTCTCCCTAGTTCCTATTTGATTTTTGCCATAACATTAAAATAAATTCTATACTCTGCGTTTTTTTGGAGGACGACACCCATTATGAGGAATCGGCGTAACATCCTTAATAGAACGTACTTCCAAACCTGCCGACTGCAGTGATCTGATTGCGGCTTCACGACCCGATCCTGGGCCCTTCACACGAACTTCACAATATTGCATGCCGTATTGATCCCGGACCTTGGAAGCAGCTGTGTGAGCAGCTTGAGATGCAGCAAAAGGCGTACTCTTGCGACTACCTCTAAAACCCTGTGATCCGGCACTAGCACTACTTAATATATTTCCCTCAAGATCACCAATTGCAATCAAGGTATTATTGAAAGTTGCCTTAATGAAGGCGATCCCATGAATAACAGTTTTTTTCTCTTTCTTTTTACCTGATTTCTTTTTGATAGATTTTTTATTTTGTGCCATTTATTTCTTCCTACGTCCAATCATTCCTTTTCTAGGACCCTTACGAGTACGAGCATTAGTATGAGTACGTTGCCCATTGACTGGTAGTCCCCGACGATGCCTCATCCCTCGATAACAATTGATGTCCATCATTCGTTTTATATTAAGTTGAATCTCTTTTCGAAGATCCCCCTCAACTCTTCCTTCGTCTTGAATAATTTTACTAATACGAGTAGCTTCTTCCTCAGTCAAATCCTTAACCTGCGTAGACAAATCTACCCTAGCTTCATTTAAGATGCGTGTCGAACGAGATTGCCCGATTCCGTAAATATAAGTCAAAGAGACTTCTACCCTTTTATTATCTGGAATATTAACTCCACCAATTCGCATAACTTATCCCTGTACTAAAATTACCTTCATTACCCTTGACGCTGTTTATGTTTTGGATTAGTGCAAATCACGCGCACAACTCCTTTACGGCGAACAATTTTACATCTCATACACATTTTTTTAACTGAGGCTCTAACTTTCATAAATGCATATCATCCAATTTCTTCTAGTTGAGCTCGCTTAATATCCAAGGTCCATTTGTCGTCACTGCGACTGAGTGCTCAAAATGGGCACTGTATCCACCATCGGCTGTTACTGCAGTCCATTTATCCTGCAAAACTTTCACTTCGGGACCTTTACTATTTACCATTGGTTCAATTGCCAATACCATACCTTCACGAAGTCGCTCTCCAAACCCTGGTTTACCATAATTAGGAACTTGCGGCTCCTCATGTAGAGACTGTCCAATACCATGCCCAACAAATTCGCGAACCACGGAAAAACCGTGTCCTTCGACAAATGTTTGGATGCTGGAAGAAATGTCCGAAATTCTGTTTCCAACTTTCACTTTCTTAATTCCTAAGTAAAGAGATTCTCGAGTTACATCAAGCAGTTTCTTAGCTTCTTCAGAAATTTCCCCTACTGCAAAAGTCCGAGCTGAATCCCCATAAAACCCTTTGAAATTGGTACCACAATCTATACCTACAATATCTCCCTCTATTAGCTTGCGCTCTCCGGGAATACCATGAACTATTTCTTCATTTACAGAAACACATAAGGTAGCAGGATAACCCTGATAACCCTTAAATGCTGGCTGACCTCCCATATCCAAAATCATTTCCTCAGCTACCACATCTAACTCAGCTGTCGTAAGTCCAGGCCGAATTAAAGTCTCCAAATGAGACAAAACCTTAGCCACCATCAGATTAGCTTTCCTCATCTTATCCAACTCAGATTTCCCTTTGCATATGATCATATCTTTGGCCGATTAGAGTTCAGGAGAACTAGCTCACCTCCGCCAAATCACTACGTAACCCTTCTATTATTTCTTCAAAAACATCCATAACATCCTGGTTGCCATCAGCCTCAAAATAACTCTCTCTTGTCGAATAGAATTCGATAACCGGCTCAGTCTCTTCCCGGTAGACTCGAAGGCGTTCTGCAGCAACCTCATTCCGATCATCCTTGCGTTGGATCAAACGTGCCCCACAAAGATCACAGAAATCTTCCTTAAAAGGAGGAGAAAAATGAACGTTGAAGATTGTACCACAATTAGGACAATCTCGACGCCCCGACAATCTTTGCAACAATTTTTCAGAATCAACACGGATATTGACTACTACTCGCTCCTTTCCGGAAGTTACCTCCTCTAAAAACTCTGCCTGGTTCAGGGTTCGGGGATAACCATCTAAAACAACACCTTGCTGCACTTTGTCTCCAGAAATTTTTTCATACACTATTTCAGAAACCAACTGATCGGGCACCAACTCACCTGCTTCCATTATTTCCTTTACCTGTTTTCCTAGCTCCGATCCCTCTTTGACCGCTTCCCTAAGAACATCACCTGTAGACAAATGAGCTAGATTCAGCTTGTCAACTAATTTCCTAGCCTGAGTTCCCTTACCAGCACCAGGGGCTCCTAGCAAAACAATTATAGGATGACTCATCCTCTACGGCCTCGAATTCTTCCTTTCTTTAAAAACCCCTCATAATGCCTCATAATCAACTGCGATTCAATCTGATTTACAGTGTCCATCGCCACACCGACTACGATCAATAGAGAAGTTCCCCCAAAATAGAACGTAACCCCCAGACCAGTGGTGATAAATGCCAAATCGTACTGATTTAAAAAATCATCTATCGGAGGACCAATAAACGGTATGGGTTGAATTTTAAAACCAGAAATTAAAAATTCCGGCAACAAACACACCAAGACTAAGTAAATCGCCCCTGCAGCTGTCAAACGACTGAGAGCGTGATCAATAAATTCAGATGTTCGTTTTCCTGGTCTAATCCCAGGAATAAAACCGCCGTACTTTCTGATATTGTCAGCAACCTCATCCGGATTAAAAATAATGCTGACATAGAAAAAACAGAAAAAGAGTATCCCCACAATATAAAGAAGGTTGTAGAGAGGAAATCCCTGTCCCAACTGTGTCGAAAGACTTTGAACCCAAGCCGTATCAGGAAAAACCATTCCCAAAGTAGAAGGAAAAGCTACAATTGAAGCTGCAAATATTACAGGAATAACACCACCTGAATTCACTTTTAAAGGCAGATGTGTCGCCTGACCTCCATACATTTTTCGACCAACTACCCGTTTGGCATATTGAATTGGTATCCGGCGCTGTCCTCGTTCAACAAAAACAACAGCGCCTGTCACAATAACCATCAATCCCATTAATAGGAAAATCGTAAATATACTCCGCTGTCCAGCTGTCCAGTCCATCCACAAAGATCCGATAGCACCAGGCAAACCTACTACAATACCGGCAAAAATAATTAGGGAAATACCATTACCTATACCGCGCTCGGAAATTTGTTCTCCAATCCACATGATGAAAGCAGTTCCAGTGGTTAATGTAAGCATAGTCATAAAACGAAAACCCCAACCAGGAGCTGGAACTATTGCAGGCGTGGCGGTTGTCTGCTCCAAAGCCATAGCTGTCGCAAAGCTTTGAAATAAACTCAATCCCACAGTTAAATAACGCGTGTACTGCGTAATTTTCTTTCTGCCTAAGTCACCCTCCTTGGAAAGTCTTTCCAAATAGGGCCATACAACCGTTAGAAGCTGTAGAATAATAGATGCTGTTATGTAGGGCATGATGCCCAAAGCAAAGATCGAAAGACGCCTTAGATTTCCCCCTGAAAATACATCGAGAAAACCAAAAATTGTTCCCGCTTGCTGTTCGAAAAACTGTTGCAAAGCCATGCTGTCTACGCCAGGAGTAGGAATAAAACTACCCATCCGGTAAACACCTAGAAGGGCAAGCATAAACAGAATTCTTCTCCTCAAATCCGGAATTCCAACAACATTGCGAATTCCTTCAATTAGTGGCTTTGCATCCACCATTAGCTGAGAACCTCTATACTTCCGCCCACTTCCTCAATTTTTTGACGAGCTGATTGGGTAAAATGATGGGCTTGTACTGTAAGTTTCTTTTCCAATTTTCCTTGTCCAAGAATACGAAGACCACTATGTATTTTCTTAATTAACCCTTGTTCTTGAACCATCACAGGAGTCACAGTAGTCCCCTCTTCAAAACAGTTCAGATCTTGGACATTTACGATTGAATATTTCTTCGCAAAAATATTCCGAAATCCTCGTTTTGGTAAACGCCTATATAAAGGCATTTGGCCGCCCTCAAAACCAATTTTCCGGGAGTATCCAGAACGAGATTTTTGCCCTTTATGACCCTTTCCAGCCGTTTTTCCAGAACCAGATCCTGGACCCCTACCGATCCTTTTTCTCTTTCTATTAGCACCTTTGGAAGGTCTTATGTCATGTAATTTCAAGCTCAAAATTATTTATTCTCCACTATTTTAACCAAGTGAGGTATTTTGAAAACCATTCCTCTAATCTCGGGAGTATCTGGGCGTTCCACCACTTGATTAAGCTTTTTAAGTCCCAATCCTTTTACAATGTTTTTTTGGTGCTGCGTTCGACCAATACTACTTCGAATGTATTTAATTCTAATTACCCCTTGCGCCATCTATAACTCCTGAACCTTAATTCCTCGAGTTTTAGCCACCTGCTCCGCACTTCTCAGTTGCAGCAAACCTTCAAAAGTTGCCTTAACTACATTGTGAGGATTAGCCGAACCAAGTGACTTTGTAACCACATCGCGAATACCAGCAGATTCCATAACTGCTCGCACTGGCCCCCCTGCAATAACCCCTGTTCCCTCTTTAGCAGGTTTTATTACTACCCGTCCTGAACCAAAAACACCAAGGACCTCATGAGGAATAGTTGTGTTTTTCATAGGAACTTGAACCATCTCCCTACGAGCATTTTCAATTCCTTTACGGATAGCAGATGGAACTTCCTTGGCCTTACCCATTCCATACCCGACACGTCCCTGCTGATCTCCAACCACAACCAATGCACTAAAGCTTAAGTTTTTTCCCCCTTTAACAACTTTAGTAACTCGATTAATGGAAACTACCTGATCTACTATTTCAGTCTCTGCTGTATCAACCATATAATCTCCTCAAAACTTGAGGCCTCCTTCGCGAGCAGCTTCTGCAAGGGCTTTTACTCGACCATGATAAAAATATCCTCCCCGGTCAAAAACAACTGTTTTCAATCCTTTTTCAAGAGCCCGTTCGGCAATTACCTTTCCAACCTTTTTCGCAGCGGCCACATTTCCTCCATTCCCCTGTTTACTCCCATTCAACTTTAGTGAGGAAACAGATACTAAAATTTGCCCATTACTATCATCAATTAACTGCGCATACATGTGCTTTAAACTACGAAACACGCAAAGCCTAGGTCTTTGCTCTGTTCCTTGAATTCGAGTTCGAATACTCCAGTGCCTACCAGCCCTCTTGACACTTCTGGATTTCTTCACTACGCAACCGCTCCCTTCTTACCAACCTTCAACTTTACTATTTCGTCAAAATACCTGACTCCCTTACCTTTGTAACTATCAGGAGGTCGCACAGATCTAATATCAGCAGCAACCTGACCGACCTGTTGCTTGTCCTTACCTTTAATCAAAATTGACATAGAGTAGTTGGAAATTGTTCTTTGAGCGCGTTGCACTTTAATCTCAATCCCATCTGGTATAGGAAAGGAAACTACATGCGAAAATCCCAAATTCAGATTTAGAACTTTCCCTTTAACTTCTGCTCGATATCCAATACCCACCACATCTAATTCCTTCTCAAATCCTTCACTTACTCCCTTGACCGCATTTGCCAAAAGAGAACGTGTGAGGCCGTGCAATGCTCTTACCGAACGCTCCTCAATTTCCCGAATAGCCTTCAAAGTACCGTCAGAGAATTCGGCACGGATATTGGAAGGTAAAGAAATTTCCAAACCACCCAAAGGCCCATTAACCTGCACCCGATCTTTATCGACAGTAACCTTCACCCCTTCAGGTATCTTAATTTCTCTTTTCCCAACTCGTGACATAAACCATCCAATCAGCTGTTGGTATAACTAATAAGACCACAGCCAATTACCTCTCCGTCTATTTAAAAATAACTTCAGTAAACCTCACAAAGAACTTCGCCACCAACACCTTCTTTTACAGCCTGTTTTCCTGTCATAATTCCACTGGAAGTTGAAAGAATATTAATCCCCATTCCCCCCAGCACCAGAGGCACTTCATCTCTTCCTACATAAACACGACAACCTGGTTTACTTACCCTTTTTAAAGAACGAATGGCTGGAGCACGATCGGAATCATATTTCAGCTCTACTTTTACAATAAGAAAGGGATCCTTCTCAACCACATGTTGTCCACTTATAAAGCCTTCCTGTTCAAGAATTTTGACAATTGAAACTTTAATCTTCGAATGAGGTATATTTACTGTCTCGTGACATGCCATTAAGGCATTTCGAATCCGAGTCAGTAAGTCCGCAATTGGGTCCGTCATAGACATGTTCCGCTCACTCCTTGCACCGTTTAATAATTACTTTTGCAACAAAAACTTACCAAACACATTTCACCAACTAGCCTTCATTATCCCCGGAATTTCCCCCCGAAGCGCTAATTGTCGGAAACAGATGCGACACAATTCAAATTTTCGCAAGTAACCTCTTGATCTACCACAGCGCTGGCAACGCGAGTAACCACGCACTGCAAATTTCGGCTTCCGTCTTTGTTTCGAAACTAGTGATTTTTTTGCCATATTTTTTTCTCAGCCCATCATCACCGGACGTTCGTCCCGCTTAGCAAACGGCATCCCCAGTCCAGATAAAAGAAATCGACCTTCCTCATCACTTTTGGCCGTAGTTACAATTGTCACATTCATCCCTCTCATTTGATCCGTTCTTCCTAAATCTATTTCAGGAAAAATCAACTGGTCCTTTAAACCCGTTGTGTAGTTTCCCCTACCGTCAAACGATCGCAAGGAAACTCCGCGAAAATCTCGCACTCGAGGCAACGCAATATTAAGAAATCGATCCAAGAACTCATACATTCTATCCCCTCGCAAAGTCACCATCACGCCTATTGGCATTCCTTGACGCAACTTAAAGGCGGCAATTGCCTTTTTGGCACGGGTTATAATAGGTTTTTGTCCTGTAATAGCTGCTAATTCCTCCGAACTTACATCCAGTAATTTAATATTTTGAATTGCCTCACCAACACCCATATTCACAACCACTTTACTAACTTTAGGAATGGCCATGCTGTTGTCATACCCGAACTCTTTAACTAATGCAGGAACAACATTTTTTTTATATTTTTCTTTTAGTCTCGCCATATACTCGTATCCTAAATCACATTAGAATTTATTTATCTATCGTTCCATTACATCTTCTGCAGACCCGAACTTTTTTACCGTCAGAAAGTTGACTATAGCCAATCCTGCTAGGCTTTCCACATTCACGACAAATCACCATTAGATTAGCCAAGTGAATGGGGGATTCTCTCTCCACAACTCCACCCTTAATATTTTTTTGAGGATTGGGTCGAGTATGTTTTCGAAGAACGTTTATATTCTCGACTACTGCTCGCTGTCTAACAGGAAAAACCCTCAGCACCCTACCTTTTTTCCCTTGATCCTTGCCCGCCAAAATCAGGACCTCATCATCTTTTTTTACACGCAACATCTCAATCGGTCTCCCCCGTCATTTGACGGCTATCTATTACAGCACCTCCGGTGCCAGAGAAACAATTTTCATAAACTGTTTTTCCCGAAGTTCCCGGGCAACTGGACCAAACACTCGTGTACCCAAAGGCTCCTTTTGAGCATCAATCAAGACAGCTGCATTCTCATCAAATCTAATATAAGAACCATCTCTACGCCGTGTTTCCTTGCACACACGAACAATAACTGCTTTAACTACCTCACCCTTTTTAACAGTTCCATCAGGAGTAGCTTCTTTCACAGACGCGGTGATCACATCGCCTAGTCCAGCAATACGACCAGTCCCACCACCTACTGGCATAATACAGGCTATTTTGCGAGCCCCGGAATTATCGGCTACTACCAACTTGCTACCCATCTGAATCATGATTTTAATCCTTAACCTTCTCTATGATTTCTGCCACCTTCCAATGCTTTCTCTTACTTAAGGGCCGGGTTTCTTCTATCTTAACTTTATCCCCTACGCGGCAATCATTACTTTCATCATGCGCCATAAATTTATGCGCCTGCCGCATAGTCTTTCCATAAAAGGGGTGCCTAAATAAGCGGTTGACCACAACCACAACAGACTTGTCCATAGCATTAGAAACCACGCGACCTACTTTCACATTTCGTTTTTTATTATCTAGCTGTTGTCCCATATTTTTTCAATCCACTTTCAAGCCAACATTGCTTTTAAATTTCTAGTTTTTGACACCTTTTTCGGTTAGGACGGTCTTAATCCGAGCCAGATCCCTCCGAACTTGGCGAAACTTCATAACATTATCCAGTTGCCCAGTTGATCTTTGAAATCGCAATTTGAACAGTTGCTCAGAAAGAGTCGATACTTCATCCTGCAACTCCTCAACAGACATTTCTCTTAATTTTGAAGCTTTCATTAGATCCCGTACCGTTCAACAAATTTAGTTTTGATTGACAATTTCTGGGCGGCCAATCTAAGCGCTTCGCGGGCCACTTCCTCAGACAACCCTTCCACTTCATAAAGAATTCTTCCTGGGCGAACAACTGCAACCCATCCCTCAGGAGCTCCCTTGCCTTTTCCCATACGGGTTTCTGCAGGTTTTTTAGTAGTAGGTTTGTCGGGAAAGATACGAATCCATACCTTTCCACCACGTCTGGCACAACGTGTAATGGCAATTCGGGCTGCCTCGATTTGCCTGTTTGAAATTTGACCTGATTCCATAGCCTTCAAACCATACTGCCCAAAATCCACAGTATTACCTCGCAAGGCCTTACCTTTCATACGCCCTTTTTGCTGTCTGCGATATTTAACTCTTTTCGGCATCAACATAATGGAAAAACTCCTAGGAATCGCCCTTCAGTTCTTTTCTTGGCTCAAAGACATCTCCCTTGTATATCCATACTTTGACACCAATAACTCCGTAAGTCGTAAAGGCTTCAGCAAATCCATACTGAATGTCAGCTCTCAGTGTGTGCAGCGGCAAGCGTCCGTGAAGATACCATTCAGCTCTCGCAATTTCCGCACCGTTAAGCCTTCCACCACAACGCACTCGTATACCTTGAGCCCCAAACCTTAAACCGGTGTCTACAGCACGACGCATAGCCCGACGAAAAGCCACACGTTTAACCAATTGTTGTGCCACTGATTCAGCTACCAACTGAGCGTCTAACTCCGGCTTGTGCACCTCCTGTATGTTGATGAATACTTCTCTACCTGTGCGCTCCTGCAAATCAACTTTGAGCTTATCTATTTCACTTCCCTTTCGACCAATAATAATCCCTGGACGAGAGGTATGTATGCTTACCGTAAGCTTATTTGCAGCCCTTTCGATCTCAATCCACGAAATCCCAGCATGGTAGAACCGACTCTTCAGTTCTTTTCTTATTGCCAAATCTTCATGTAACTGTGCTCCGTACTGCTTGGTAGCAAACCACCTTGACTTCCAAGTAAAATGATATCCCAGTCTAAATCCATAAGGATGCACCTTTTGACCCAAAACTATTCCTCCTCACGCTCGTCCGATACTCGGACTGTAATATGATTTTGACGTCGCCTTTCACGAAAAGCCCGCCCCATTGGCGCCGGTCGAACTCTCCATCTATTCTTTGTTGGACCTAAATCAATATGTGCTTCTTTCACTATTAGATCTTCCAAACCAACTGTCTCAGATTTCTGCTCGGCATTGGCTATAGCTGAACGCAAAACCTTCTCAATAGGTCCAGCAGCTTTTTTACTAGAATCCTGGAGGATACTTAAGGCATCTTCCACTTTTTTCCCTCTAATTAGGTCTATTACTAGACGCGCCTTCTGGGGAGAACCCTTTATATATTTTGCTTGTGCCTTAGCTTCCATAACCCTTTCCCACTATAAACGAGAAGCTTTCTCAGTTTTAGTCGTATGGCCCCTAAATACTCTCGTAGGAGCAAATTCTCCCAATTTATGCCCAACCATATTTTCAGTAATAAAAACAGGAATAAATTTCTTGCCATTATGAACAGCCAACGTATGTCCGATCATGTCAGGAGTAACAGTTGACCGTCGAGACCAAGTTTTAATTACCGTGCTCTCATTTGTTTCATTTAGATGATTCACTTTTCTTTGTAGATGCTCGTCAACAAACGGACCCTTCTTTACTGATCTAGGCATACAGCCTCCAACTTCGCTAAATACCAACAAAAAACACCACTTCGACTATCGAACACAACTCACCTTTTTTTCTTTCGGTGACGAATAATAAATTTTTCCGTCCGTTTATTATTCCGAGTTTTGTAACCCTTTGATTTTTGTCCCCAGGGAGAACAGGGATGACGCCCTCCAGAAGCCTTTCCTTCCCCGCCACCCATAGGATGATCTACGGGGTTCATAGCAACTCCACGCACCTTAGGTCGCCGACCACGCCAACGGTTAGCCCCAGCTTTTCCAAGCGATACATTGCCATGTTCCGTATTACCTGTTTGGCCGATTGTGGCCCGACACCGAATATGTACTCGTCTAACTTCACCAGAAGGCAATCTTAATTGTGCATAATCACCTTCTTTTGCCACCAGCTGAGCCGAAGTTCCCGCACTACGAGCCAACTGCCCCCCTCTTCCTAAATTCAACTCTATATTGTGCAGGGTGGTTCCAAGAGGAATATTTATCATAGACAAATTATTACCTGGCACAATATCAGCTTCTGATCCAGATAAGACTTCATCTCCGGCACTCAACCCATGTGGAGCCAAAATATATCTCTTCTCCCCATCCACGTAATGAAGTCGGGCAATCCGTGCACTACGATTAGGATCGTACTCAACTGTAGCAACCACCGCAGGAATTCCATCCTTGTCTCTAAGAAAATCAATAACGCGATACTTGCGACTATGTCCTCCACCTCGACGTCGCACTGAAATTTTACCTTGTCCGCTTCGCCCACTAATGCGCTTCTTCCCCTGTGTCAAACTTTTAAGAGGTTCAATATTAGACAAGTTCTCTCTAGTCTGAACTGTCCGAAACCGGGTACCTGGAGATGTTGGTCCATACTTTCTAATTGCCATTACACACCCTCAAAAAACTCGATCGGTTTTTGCCCTTCTTTCAGCGTAACATAGGCTTTTTTCCAAGCTGATTGCCGCCCAGAATGTCGACCCTGCCTTTTAATTTTTCCCGAATAACAAGCCGTTCGAACTTTCTCAACCTTAACATCAAATATTTCTTCGACAGCCTCTTTAATCTGCTGTTTTTTAACGCCTGGTCTCACCTCAAAGGTCACCATCAAGCCCCCACTCTTTTCCTTTTCCAGCGTGCTTTTTTCTGTTACATGCGGTGAACGCAAAATGTCGTGAATAGTAGTCATCGCTCTAAAATTCCTTGAAGTTCTAAAATTGCATGCTTACTAATCAAAAGATGCTCACAATCAACCAGATCATACACATTGACTCCTGGGGGAATAACCATTTTCACCCCTGACAAATTTCGTGAACTTAGATAAAGGTTTCGATTTTCACGATCATCCACTACCAAAACTTTGGCATTCAGACTAAAGGCTTCCAACAAATGAACACATTCCTTCGTTCTATGACTTTCCAAAGTTAATTCATCCACAACGATTAACTTTTGATTTTTAAGTTTGTCAGTTAAAACTGCCCTGAGAGCTCCTCGACGCTTTTTCTTAGGAAAGGAATAGGAATAATCCCGAGGTGATGGACCAAACACAGTTCCACCACTTCTCCAAAGAGGGCTTCGAATCGTTCCCGCCCGGGCTCGCCCTGTTCCTTTTTGCCTCCACGGCTTCCTTCCTCCCCCTCCTCGAACAGCAGAACGATTCTTAGTTGCATGTGTGCCTTTACGCTGAGCTGCCCTAAACGCGTTGATAGCTTCCCAAACCAGCGTCTCACTAGCAACATAATCGAATACCTTATCAGACAGCTTCAATTTCTCGACTACCTTGTTTTTGGAATTTTTAACTTCTACTTCTGCCATAATTCTAAACCACTAAGTTACTATTCATCTCACTATCACAACTAGTCACACAGCATTCACGTGGTTAATGTACACGTAACCACCAATACTTCCTGGAATAGATCCTTTAACCACTAATAAATTATTTTCCTCTTCAACCTGAACCACTTCCAAATTGCGAATTGTCACCTGATTGTTGCCCATTCTTCCTGGCAGTTTCGTTCCCTTAAAAACACGACTGGGATAAGCACTGGCACCAATTGATCCAGGAGCCCTATGGAACATCGATCCATGAGTCGCTCGTCCACCATGAAACCCATGGCGCTTCATAACCCCTTGGAATCCGCGTCCCTTAACCTTTCCTGTCACACTTACTAAATCCGTTGCTTTAAATACATTCTCAACCAATACTTGATCTCCCACAGAAATAGTACTTTCTTCCGTTTCCGAGAAAGGAAATTCTTTCAACACCCTTAATGGAGGTGCCTCCGCTTTCTTGAAATGTCCCTTCATAGGTTGATTAGCTTGGATTTTTCGACCAATTTCTACCAAACCCAACTGGACAACACTGTACCCTTCTCTCGCTGGCACCTTTTTCTGAACCACCACACACGGTCCCGCTTGAATCACGGTTGCCGGAACAGCACGACCTTCCTCATCAAATAACTGGGTCATACCTAGTTTCTTGCCTATTAGACCCTTAACTCTAATTTTTACTTTGGCTTCCGATTTTTTTTCTACTTCAGCAGCTTCTACTGGAGCCTCTTCTTCAGCTGGAGTTTCCTCTGCAGCCTCAGCAGCTTCTACTGGAGCTTCTTCTTTTTTATCCTCAGAATCTTTCAATTTAAATTATTCCTTTGGACTCATTGACTTAATTTCAACATCGATTGCAGCAGGCAAATCCAACTTCATTAAAGCATCTACTGTTTGAGGAGTTGGTTCCAAAATATCTACCAAGCGCTTGTGAGTTCGACTTTCAAATTGTTCCCTCGACTTTTTATCTACATGCGGTGAACGCAAAACAGTGTACCGACTGATTTGAGTTGGCAGTGGTATAGGCCCAGAAACACGTGCACCAGTCCGCTTGGCAATATCCACAATTTCAACTGCCGATCGATCCAGAACACGGTGATCATAAGCCTTCATTCGAATACGAATTTTTTCATTAAGCATTTTATTCAACAACCTCAGTAATGGTGCCTGCACCTACGGTGCGGCCTCCTTCTCGAATTGCAAACCGCAAACCCTTCTCCATTGCTATCGGCGCAATCAGTTCTGCATCCATTGAAACATTGTCTCCC